>Ga0224530_1000014_pt1 | contig 138412 bp, 109 predicted proteins | sample CBST75metaG_FD_179873 | JGI IMG/M metagenome (GOLD analysis project Ga0224530, IMG submission 179873) | Peat soil microbial communities from Stordalen Mire, Sweden - C.B.S.T75 | ecosystem: Environmental > Terrestrial > Soil > Wetlands > Peat | place: Sweden: Norrbotten County, Stordalen Mire...
CCCCTCCCCCCCCATATTTATTTTCAAAACCTTGCAGATAATTTTTCCCGAGGGTATGTGCGCAGGAAAAACGTCGTTGCGGCTCGAATCGCGTAATCTAAACCTATAGAAATGTCTGATGCGCCTTCCAATGCGGAGCTTTCCGAAATGCTGGCCCAAACCGGCGTCGGCGATCGGGAAACGCCTGCCGAAGCAGCCGGTTCGCCGCCGGAGCGGATCATTGCCTTCAACCACGTCTGCATCTCCTTCGATGGCCGTGTCGTTCTGGAGGATCTGAGCTTTTACGTCAACCGCGGCCAGACGCTCTGCATTCTGGGCCGCAGTGGCGTGGGCAAATCGGTCGCCCTGCGCATGTTGATGGGCTTCCTTAAGCCGGATTCAGGCTCCATTTGCGTGGAAGGCCAGGAGATTACCGGCCTGGACGAAGAGGGCATGATGGCCATCCGTAAGCGCGTCACCATGGTCTTCCAGAACGGCGCGCTCTTCGATTCCCTGAGCGTGCGTGAAAATGTGGCTTTTCCGCTGCGCGAACGCGGCGACTTGGACGAGGATGAGGTGCAGGAGCTGGTGGACAAGTTGATCAGACTGGTGGGCGCCGAGGACGTGGTGGATGACCTGCCGGCCAGCCTTTCCACAGGACGGCGGCGCGCCGTGGCCATTGCCCGAGCCCTCGCCGCGCAGCCCGATGTCGTGCTCTACGACGAGCCCACCACCATGGTCGACCCCATCATCAACCGCCACCTCGGCGACCTCCTCCAGAGGCTCAAGCGTCAGCTCGGATTTACCAGCATCGTGGTGACGCATGACATGCGCTTTGCCGAGCGGCTTGCCGATCTGGTGCTCTTCCTCCACCAGGGCCGGGCTCTCTTCTTCGGCCCGCTCAAGGACTTTCTGGCGTCTACAGATCCTAACATTCAGCAGTTCCTTGCTTTGGATGCCTATATACTACCTTCGGTATAGCAACTCCGCTCATTCGTAATGGAAAACTGATAACACGATAGACTCCTGAGTCATCATGGCAAGCGATTCTTCTTGCCTTTTCAGGGCCATCCGGGTAATTATAGATTCAATATCCAAAGAAATGATGTCGGGCCATGGGCGTAGTTCCATGTCTTGAAGATGGGAGAGACAGGCGAGGTCTGTCTGTGTCAGATTGCTTTGCGCCGACAGATCAAGACTGCGGATCAATATCAGAGCAGTGTCATTCGGAATGGCAGTTATGCATGGCAGGGGAAATCCCGAGCGATTGTGTGTGCGGCCTTCTGATGTGCTCCTTGATAAAACGCTAAAGCGAAATTGCTCTGAATTTCTGCTGGATATTGTTTTTCTTGCTCTTGCGTTGCGTTTCCGCGTGAAGTTGATACCTGCTGTTTTGCAGGTAGATTTTCGAGGTTTGCGAAACACGTATGGCAACATCGGATTTTTGGCAAAGAATATCCACCTCCGAGCCTTCCTCGAATTCGCAGGAATGGGCGGGACGATCGTCCGCAGATGCTGTGCGCGGTTCGCGGGGCAAGGCCAAATTCTGGATGTTTATGGATGCTCTTGCGGTTGTCGCATCCGCGGCGATTGCCATCCTTTATAAGGTGAATCAGGGTCCATTGGTGGCCGCAAGAGAGCTATGGCATGGCACACTGATCCATGGTCGCTCCTTGGGGATCATGCTGGCTTTCTTGTGCGGATTTACGGTTGCGTTGATCATTACCAGCCGGCGATTGAATCTGTATTCGCCTACGCGGATTAAGAGCATCCTCCAGGAGCAGGGCTACAGCCTGCAGGCTTGCCTCACATCCGGCCTGCTGCTGACTGGCGCGCTTTACCTGGTGCATGCCGAAGACGTTTCCCGCGCCATTGTCCTGGTGATGATTGGGCTGGTCACTGTTGCCCTCAGCCTGCGCCGCCTGATCTATCGCCTCCTGCTCTACCGCAACTTCGAGCGCGGGCGGGGTACGCGCAATGTGCTCATTGTGGGTACCGGGCTGGAGGCACACGCCCTGCGCGATCACATGGAGAGCATTCCGCATTTGGGATACACATTCAAGGGCTTCATTGAATTTCCCGGCTGCGGTCCCACACCTGCCGCAGCCTCGGGCGACGTGGTCGGCACTCTCGATACGCTCTTTCAGCAGGCCCGCAAACGATTTGTGGATGAGATATTCTTCACTGCGCCGTGCGAACGCAGCGTCGTCCAGGAGATCCTCGCGCAGGCTCGCGCCCATGGCGTGGATTTGCGTCTTGTCCCCGACATATACGATGGCCTGACCTGGAACAGCTCCATCGAATACATCGGCCATTTTCCAACGATTCCGCTGCATTGCGGTCAAGTTCCTGAGGTAAGGCTACTGCTCAAGCGCGCATTGGATATCGTCTTCTCGATTCTGGCGCTGATCGTTTCTTCGCCGTTTCTGCTGGTTGCCGCCATCGCCATCAAGCTGGATTCCCCCGGACCGGTCTTCTATCATTCAACCCGTATCGGCAAGAAGGGCCGCGTCTTCCGCTGCATCAAGTTCCGGACCATGGTCTCTGACGCGGAAAAACAGCGCGCCAAGCTGATCGACAGGAACGAGCGCGATGGCGTGCTGTTCAAGATCACCGACGATCCCCGCATCACCAGGCTGGGCCGCTGGTTGCGCAAGTATTCGCTGGACGAGCTTCCTCAGTTCTTCAATGTGCTGCGCGGCGACATGAGTGTGGTGGGCCCGCGTCCGCCCATCGGCAGCGAGGTGCGCGAGTACAAACTGAGCTATCTGCGCCGGCTTGACGTGACTCCGGGCATCACCGGTCTGTGGCAGGTGCAGGCCCGTCAGGATCCCTCGTTCGATAGCTATATTTCGCTGGATATGACGTACATCGAAAACTGGAGCATCTGGCTGGATTTCCAAATCATTGTACGTACCATCGGCGTGGTTTTTGCCGGTACAGGAACATAGCGGTCCCGCGGATTTCTTCCTGGGGATTAAACTGGAAGTGTGAAGATTGCACTGGCTCAGATCAATCCAACTGTCGGGGATTTCACCGGAAATCTTGAGAAGATTGTCGCCACCAGCCGCCGCGCTGCCGCCGAGGGCGCGCGTCTAACCGTGTTTTCCGAGCTGGCTATTTGCGGCTATCCTCCCGCCGACTTTCTTGAAAAGCCGAGCTTCCTGGCCCGCTGCCGCACGGCCGTCGATGAACTGGCCGCGGCGACCCGCGACCTGTCCACAGCCGTGCTGGCGGGCGTGGCTCTGCCGGCCGGGGGCGAGAGTGGCAAGCCTGCCGTCAATGCCGCGGTTCTGCTGGATGGAGGCCGTTTGCTGCTGGAGCAGCACAAGCGCCTTCTACCCTTCTACGATGTCTTCGACGAGCAGCGCTACTTTGCCTCGTCGCAGCCCCAGCGGGTGGTAGAGCTGGATGGCGTTCGATTGGCGATCACCATTTGCGAGGATGCATGGAATGACAAGGATTTCTGGCCTCGCCGCCGGTACGCTATTGATCCTGTCGAAGAGTTGATGCGCCAGAAACCTGGGGTGCATATCAACCTTTCTTCATCGCCTTTCTGGCACGGGAAACGCGCGATTCGCCGCGAAATGCTGGCTGCCATGGCCCGTCGCGACGGCGTGCCTGTGCTCATATCGAACCAGGTAGGCGGCAACGATAGCCTGATCTTCGATGGTTCCTCGTTGGCCCTCAATGCAAGCGGAGAGCTGATAGCTCAGGCTGCCTCCTTTCAAGAGGATCTGGTGCTGGTCGATCCTTTTGATGCGCCGGCAGTGCCCGCGCCGCAGGACGATGACACCGAGGCTGCTTACCGCGCTCTGGTCCTCGGCACGCGCGATTATGTGCGCAAGTGTGGCTTCAAGAGAGTATTGGTGGGCCTCAGCGGCGGCATCGACTCCGCGCTGGTGGCGGCCATCGCCACCGATGCCCTGGGCGCGGAAAACGTACTTGCCATCGGCATGCCCAGCCCCTACTCCTCGGCGGGCTCCATCGACGACAGCCGCCTGCTGGCGGCCAACCTTGGCATTCGTTTTGAAGTCATTGGCATCAGCGGCCTTTTTGAGGAGTTCACCCGGACTCTGGCGCCGCAATTCGCCGGAACCAAGCCTGACACCACCGAGGAGAATATTCAGTCCCGGATTCGCGGCAGCCTGCTGATGGCTCTCTCCAATAAGTTCTCCGCGCTGGTGCTTACCACCGGCAACAAGTCCGAGATGGCCATGGGCTATTGCACGCTCTACGGCGACATGGTCGGTGCCCTGGCGGTGATCGGCGATCTGGTGAAGACGCGCGTCTATGCCGTCTGCCGCTGGCTCAATCGGAACGGCGAGGTGATTCCCCGTGCAATTCTGGAAAAACCGCCTTCGGCCGAATTGCGCCCGGATCAGAAAGACACGGACTCGCTGCCTCCCTACGAGATCTTGGATCCAATTCTCGAAGCCTATGTCGAGCGTTATGAGACTCCAGAGCATATTGCCCAGGCGCACGGATTTCCTCTGGAGCTCGTTCAGCATGTGGTGCGGTTGGTCGAGCGCAGCGAGTACAAACGCCAGCAGGCCGCGCCGGTCCTGAAGGTGACCTCCAAGTCGTTTGGCATGGGCCGCAGGTTTCCCATTGCCGTCAAAGTTCAGGTATAAGCTAAGAGGCGGGAGTCTTCCCGCAGTTTAAGGAGAAACAGCTTGACACGTCTGTCCGTTCGTTTTGCCAGCGCCTTTGCGCTGGCCGCTTTGTCCCTCCCGGTCTTCCAGGCCGCCGCCCAGCAGGATGTTCCGGCAGCGCCCGCGCAAGAGCCCTCCGTATCCGCTCCGGCGCCTGTCGCGGCGCCCGTCTTTCCCAAGCCGGATCCAGCGAACTTCACCGCCTCCACGCCCACAAAGGGGACCATCGATGCCTTTCTTCATGCCAGTTGGGGATACGATGAGAACCGCATCTGGCAGGTTCAGGCCATTCTGAAGACGCCCGTGGAAGGCATCAGCAAGATCGTGGTCCTGGTCGGCGACAAGAGCGGCAAGCAGAAGCCTATGGTGGCGCAGTTTTTCTCTCTTCCCGACGGAAAGCACGTCTTTGCTGGTGATGACATTCTTCCCTTCGGCGAGAAACCCTATGCGGACGCGCGCGCCGAGGCTCAGAAGCGCGCCGATGGCCCCTATCGCGGCTCGGCGTTGAAAGATCTGGAAATTGTCGAGTTTGCCGACTTCCAGTGCCCTCATTGCAAGGATGCGCAGGCCAACTTTGATAAGCTGGCGGTGGATTTCCCCAAGGCCCGCATCGTCTTTCAGCTCTTTCCGCTGACGAGCATCCATCCTCAGGCTGAGCGCGCGGCTGCCTTCGGCATCTGTGTGAATAAGCAGGGCGGCAGCAATGCGTTCTTCACCTTTTCTGCGGCCGTCTTTGATGGCCAGGATGGATTGGTGACCGCCGATGGCGCCACACTGACACTGAATAGCGCCGTGACCAAGGCTGGCCTTGATCCGGCCAAGATCGCCGCCTGTGCAGCGACTCCCGCTACCATTGCCGCCGTGAAGGCTTCCGTCAAGCTGGCGCAGGACCTGAATATCAATCAGACTCCCACGCTGGTGGTCAATGGTCGCCAGTTCCCCGCAAACATTCCCTACGATGTCATCAAGCAGATCATCCTGTACCAGGCCAAGCTGGATGGCGTGACTGAGTAAGTCGGCCAAAATCAGCAAGTCTGCGAATCGCACGAATTACGGCGAACAGGCATCAAGCAAGGGCAGACAGATTTTTTCAACCTGTCTGCCCTTTTCGCGTTTTGGGATTCAGGCAGCATCTGAACAAGTCAAGGCTTTGAAAGGCCACGACTTTGGTCGTGCCGAAAGCTGCGTCCGCGGATCGACGCTAACAGGCTAGCTCCGCTAACTCGCTAACCCCGCGCAGCGGGGCTAACTTGCTGCATCATGTCTAGGCGCTCTCGACGTCATTTTCCACCCGTTTGTCCCCGGTCAATTCTCATCATCGGCGAGTGGCCGGTGGCTTGTGTGCCACGGACCACATGGGGCGTCATGACAATCAAGAGCGTTGCATAGTTTTTATCGGTGTCCTTGCCGGTCAGATCGTTCAAGCCGGGAATTTCGCTGATTCCCGGCGTGCCGCTCACGGCGCGGCTCTCCGATTTGCTCAGATTGCTGATCATCACCGCGGCCTCGCCCTGCTTCAATGTCACCACACCGGCGTAGCTGTCATTGTCGAGAATGGGGTTGCTATTGATAGAGCTTCCGGACAAGGCCTTGATTTCCATGTCAATGGTGAGCGCGACCTCGTCATGGCGCAGCACCTTGGGAGTTGCTTTCATGGTCAGGCCCAGGTCTTGGTACTCGATCTGCGGAATCGTCGCTGTGCTGCCGGTGTAGGAAGCCAGCAGCGAAGAGAGGCTGCTGGAGTTTCCCGCGCCGGCCAGCCCGGCCAGGGCGGAACTGCTGGTTGCGATATTCGAGTACGAGGAGGTCTGGATGGGATAGCGGGTGCCGCTGCGCACGGTCGCGGCCTCGCCATCGCCCAGGCGCAACTGCAGATCATCCAGTTCACGCGACTCCGAGGAGTTCAGATTCAGGTTGACTGTGGTCGTGCCTGGGGTCAGTCCATATGTCGTCAGAGCGCCTGTGCAGGTGAATACGCTGGTTGTGCAGTTGGTGAGGGAGCCGCCAAACGTGGCGAATCCACTCGCAAGCGGGGAATTCGTAATGTCGCCGGCAGCCGCGAGAATACCAAGAATCGCCCAGAAGTCGCTGGAAGAGGCCAGCCCGGAGGAGATGATTTGCTGGATTGTGCTCTGGTTGGCATTGAAGATGGTTTCCGCTTCGGCCGCTACATTGAAGACTTGCATGTTTTGCGGCAACTGCGCCCCGGTGTTGCGCGTGTTGGTGTGTGCAAGCTGGATGATGCGCACCTGCAGCAGCACTTGGCTTTTTCCCTGGAGCAACTCGCGCAACGTGGCGTTGAAGGCATTCAGTGTCTTGTCCGGCGCGCGAAGGGTGATCGTCCCGGAAGTGAGATTGACCGTTGCCTCGCGCACATCGAAGACGTTCTTGGCCAGGTTTCCCACGTCCGTCATCTCTGTTTGGGTTAACCCGGACAGATAGACTGTTTCCAGTCCCTGGCGCATGAAATCTTCGCGGTTGCCTTTGACGTCATTGGCCACCAGCGCGCGATGCGCGTCCAACGGGACGTAGAAGGTTTTTGTCACCATTTGCAGAAGCCGCGCCGCCTCCTCGAAGCCGACGTCATCCACATCCAGCCGGACTTGGCCGGCGCGGACGCTGTTGTCCGTGGTGGTCTCAATCCCGTATGCCTTGAAGACCTGCCGGATCATCTGGCGCTCATCGGTGTGCAGGTGAAAACTGTGGAGAGCGGCGTTGGGCGCCAGTATGGCTTCCTCGCCGATTGTTCCCGCGCCCAGTTCGTAGAGAGGCTTTGACTGCTCACGCAGGGCATCGTCTCCCAGTTCGTACAAGTGCTCGCTTGCCTGAGGATTTTGAGGCTCCAATTCGAGTCCGTGCGCCAGGGCCGCGCGCGCGGCTGCCTTGTCGCCGCGCACCCGGTTCTTGGCTGCAGCCTGAACCAGCGCCGTCACAGCGTGACTGCGGGCCACGCTTGCCGCCAGCGGGTAATCGCCATTGTTGGGGTCAAGCTTGGCCGCTTGCTCGTAGCCATGCATGGCCTTTTCAAACTGCGCTTTCTCAAAGAGCTTGCTGGCCGCGAGGTAGAGTTTGGCCGCGTGCCGCCGGTCTGCATCGCGGACAGGCACGATTTGCTTGTCTTTGGCTGGGGCCGTTGCGGGCGCCGGGCCTTTGACCGGGCTCTGCGCGGGCTGCAACGGAGTTGCCTGACTCTGCACAACCGGAGCCGCTGCCTGGGCCAGCACGGAGCCTGGAAAGACCGTCAGCAGCAGGGCGGCAGTCCAGAAGCCTGTTCGCTGTCGAAGCATCGGGTTGGCCCGGAGGCCTGCCTGGAATCCGTGCGTTCTCACTGCGCGACCTGCGTATGCGCCAGCAGATCGGCCAGCGAGGAAGCGCAGGCCTCAGGTCCGAATTCGAGCAGGGCATCGAAGCTGTAGTGGCCGGTGGCGACGGCAATCACCGGCAATTGGTTGGCGCGTGCCGCCTTGATGTCGCGCGGCGTATCGCCCACCACGCAGACGCGCGCATCGGCTCCTGCCAGCTCTCTGGCCTTGCGTGCGGCGTTGCCAATCAGCTCGGCGCGAATGGGATAGCGGTCGCTGAAGCCGCCAAACCGGAACCACTGGCGCAGTCCGGCCTCTTCAATCTTGATCAGGCCGATGGCCTTCAGGTTGCCGGTCGCCACGCCCAGCAGTGCGCCTTTTCGCGCCAGGTGCCGCAGCGCGTCTTCCACTCCCGGCATCAGCTTCAGGTCCATCTCATGCCGCTGCTCGGCGACCGTCTGGCACATGGCGTCCATGATGGCGGTCCACTGGGGCTCCAGAACCTCTACGGGAATTCCAGCCTGACTGCATGCATCGCGCAGAATCGCCGTGTCCGTGCTGCCGTGCACCGAAACGCCGTCCAGCGTGACCTCAAACCCCGTCACCCGCCGAATGCTGGAGGCGAAGGAGTTGAAATGGACGCGGTCGCGGCTGCGCAGCAGCGTGCCGTCGATGTCGAAAAGATAGGCGTCCTGCCCATCCCAGGCAAAGCCCGGTTCGATGTGTACGCGTGCTTCAGGTGTTTGTGGGGAAGTTGTCTGCATGTCCCTCAAAAGCGGTGTCAGCCTTGACGATAGATCTGGCGTACCGCGCTATAGACAGGACGTTCGCTGAGCGGCGGACGCTTGAGGCCGGCGCGCACTTCGGACAAATTCAGTCCCAGGTCGGCCATGGTGCGGCTCAGCGTGTTGCGATGCATCCCCAACTCTTCGGCCGCCTTACACTGGTTTCCCCGGTGTGCCACCAATACTTCGCGCAGATATTGCCTCTTGAACTCGCGTACGGCGGCGTCGTAGCTTACGCCGCTGGAGTGCATTTGCGTTACCAGGTTGTCCAGTTCTCGTCTCACGTTCACCTCTGCTTGCTTTAATAGATTGCCATATTTCTCTCAGCTGCGTCCCACTTCAAATGACATTCCGCTTCTCGGGGTGCATCCACCGCGGCGATTCTTCTTCCAACATCTTGAGTCTCTCCTGCACGCGCGCGGCCAGATCGGCCGGGCTCATGCGCGTGCTCAAGTGACAGGCACCGAAAAACAATCTGGGCAGCCGCGCCTCTGCCAGCCAGTGGGTCCTCGGAAAAAACGCCACGGTGACCAGAATGAACAGCGTCACCAGCATCGCTCCCTGAAAAAAGCCGAAGACTGCTCCGGCGATCTTGTCCAGGCAACCGAGCCCCATATAATGGATGGCCTTGGCCAGAATACCGCCGATAAATCCGGCCAGCCCCATGACACAAAGCGCAATCACCAGAGCCCCGATTGTGTTGGCCACGGCCTCGATGCGCACCAGCGGCAAAAGCACCGCCGCAATCAGGCCGTAGTTCCAAGCCGCCAGCGCCACGCCCAGCACCAAACCACCCAGTGCAAAGAAAGAGCGGAAAAATCCCTGGGCAAACCCTCCCAGCACGGCCAGCGCCATGACCAACACGATCGCCCAGTCAACCAGCTCCATGCCGCGTTCCGCCTAGGCCCTATAAATTCAAATCCCGTCCCGTCAAGCGGCGGAAAGCTTCCAGATACTTGGCCTGCGTGCGTTCCACCACATCGTCCGGCAGTCCTGGCGCGGGCGCCTGCTTGTTCCAGTGGATGGATTCAAGATAATCGCGCACGAACTGTTTGTCGAATGAAGGTTGCGCGCCGCCCGGCTTCCACCCCGCGGCATCCCAGAAACGCGACGAGTCCGGCGTCAGCACTTCATCGGCCAGAATAATGCCTTCCGTGGTTCTGCCAAACTCGAATTTCGTGTCGGCCAGAATCAGGCCGCGAGATTCCGCATGTTGGGCGGCTTTCTTATAGATGGCCAGCGTCAGCCGGCGCAGCTCCGCGGCATCGGCCTCGCCCACTAGCGCTTCGGTTGCGGCGTAGCCGATGTTCTCGTCGTGGGTTCCCGCCTCGCCCTTTGTGGAGGGCGTGTACAAGGGCTCCGGCAGCCGCGAACCATCCACCAGTCCTGCGGGCAGGGAAATGCCGCAAACGGTTCCGCTGGCCCGGTATTCTTTCAAGCCCGACCCGGTCAGGTAGCCCCGCACCACGCACTCCACAGGAAACATCTTCGCCCGTTTGACCAGCATCGAGCGGCCTTCCAGTTGATCGGCATAAGGCTGCAGGGAAGCGGGATAGTCGCTCACCGCTGCCGTGATCAAGTGGTTGGGAACCAGGTCCTTCAGCAGGTCGAACCAGAACAGGGAGATCTGGTTCAGGATCTTGCCCTTGCCCGGAATGCCCGTGGCCAGTACATGGTCAAAAGCTGAAATGCGGTCGGTGGCCACCAGCAGCAGCGCGTCGTCCACCGCATACAGATCGCGTACTTTGCCTTGGCCAAGAAGGGGAGTTGCGCCCAGATTTGTCTTCAAAAGAGCTGTCACAGGAATGTCTACCTCGAAGGGACTGAATCTCCGATTCTCGAAGTTTGGACGCGGTTTGTCAATCGATCTTCTGCGGTTTTTGAGAGGAAAACGCTTTCCGTATGCGGAGAACAAACATTTTGCGCAAGACGTCCAAAATTGAACAGCTGCACTGCTGGGGCGAATGCTCTGATTCATAAAATAGCGGGGAAGTTTGTTTGATACACGGTCTTGTGACGACCGTCACGGACTATTCTGTTGCCACAAGAAGAAACTCCACTTGTCAACATGGTTCGGAGAGCACGTAAAAAATGTTTTCTTAGAGCCGGGCGACACGAAGTAGCCGTGGAAAGGGGAAGCCGCAGCTCGCTTCGTTTATGCAGGGATCACCAGTAGTCGTGTGCTATCGACCTCCAGTGCCGGCTACTGGTTCCCTTTTATTTCGTGTCACGCAAGCGCCTCCGAAGAGACATGATCCTTCGGGGATTTTTTTTGCTCGAAATTCCGGTGCATAAATCTACGTATCAGGGTATGCGCGAGTATCCCATCCATTTGGGTGCCCCAGGTTCGGATTTTCGGACCTGGATCACACGGACATGATTCTCTCGATAACACGACAATTCGTTCCAAAGAAAAGCGGCCCTGCAAGGGGTTTCCTTGCAGGGCCGCTTGTATGCGGGAAGAAAACCGCTTATACGGTCTTCTTGCTTTCTTCCACGGTGATCGGATCGATGAAGGCCATCTGGGAGCGGAGTTCCTTGCCCACTACTTCGATCTGGCTCTTGGTCGCAGCTTCGCGGTAGGCGAGGAACTTCTTGCGGCCGGAGTTCTGGTCGGCCAGAAATGCCTTGGCGAAGGTTCCGTCCTGGATTTCCTTGAGGACCTGCTTCATGGCCTTCTTGCTCTCTTCGCCGATGATGCGCGGTCCAGAGACGTAGTCGCCCCACTCGGCCGTATCGGAGATCGAGTAGCGCATGTACGACAGGCCGCCGCGATAGATCAGATCGACGATCAGTTTCATCTCATGCAGGCACTCGAAGTAGGCGTTCTCCGGCTGGTAGCCCGCCTCGACCAGGGTGTCAAAGCCCGCCTTGATGAGGGCGCTGACACCGCCGCAGAGCACGGCCTGCTCGCCGAACAGATCGGTCTCGGTCTCGTCCTTGAAGGTGGTTTCCATCACTCCTGCGCGGGTGCAGCCGATGCCCTTCAGGTAGCTGAGCGTAAGCGCATGAGCGTTGCCTGTTGCATCCTGCTCGACGGCGATAAGTCCCGGGACGCCGCCGCCTTCAACGAAAACTTCGCGGACGCGATGGCCCGGAGCCTTCGGCGCCGCCATGCCTACGTCGACCGTCTTCGGAGGAACGATGGTCTTGTAGTTGATGTTGAAGCCGTGGGCGAACATCAGCAGGCTGCCGGGCTTAAGGTTGGGGCCGATCTCGGCGGCGTAGAGCTGTGCCTGCGACTGGTCGGGGGTCAGAATCATGACCACATCGGCCCACTTGGTGGCTTCGGCGGGGGTGACGACTTCCAGGCCGGCCTTCTGTGCCTTGACGATGGACTTCGAGGTGGGCTGGAGGCCAACCTTCACTTGAACGCCGGAGTCCTTGAGGTTGAGGGCATGGGTGTGGCCCTGTGAACCGTAGCCGATGATGGCCACCTTTTTTGCTTGGATGAGGGAAAGATCGGCATCCTTGTCGTAATACATCTTAGCCATAATTTTCTTGGTTCTCCTTCGTGTGCGGGTTAAGGTTGATTCCAGTTCATCGGGCCGGCAGGTTCCAGAGCGGATTATTCAAATTCGCCGGCGCCTTCTTCAAGAGTTTCCGCGGCTTGTTCTTCGGCCTCGGGCTGACTGGCCGCGGTTTCTACCATGGCTTTCACAACCCGGCTGGTGTGGTGGCCACGGCGCATGGTCATCTTGCCGCTGCGGCAGATTTCCAGTATTCGTCCATCGCTCTCGCCGAGCACCTGAATGAGCCCTTCGATCTTGCTTTCGACGCCGGTCATTTCAATGGTCAGCGACTCCGATGCCAGGTCCACGATGCGGGCGCGAAAGACCTCGACCAGTTCGAAGATCTGTGAACGGCTGTGGGGCGTGGCGGCCACCTTGATGAGCGCCAGCTCACGGGTCACCGACGGCGCCTGGGCGATGTCGTCCACATCGACTACATTCTCCAGTTTATACAAACTAGCCCGGATGCGGTGTCCGGCCTCGGCTGAAGCCTCGCAGACGATGGTCATGCGCGAGAACGCCGCACGCTCGCTGCGGCCCACGGTCAGCGAGCTGATGTTGATATTCAGGCGGCGGAACAGAGAGGCCACGCGCGTCAGCACGCCCGGCCGGTCCTCCACGTAAGCGACGAATGTATGCAGCATGGTTCCTCCAGTGGTCAGCTAACAGTTGAAAGCTAACAGTTAATGGATCTCCGGGTTCTCGAACTGTACGCTGTCAGCTGTCGGCTGTTACTCGTCTTCCGGCGATTGCACCAGCGGACTTTTGCCGGGGCGGCGGATCATCTCGTGCAGCGCGTTGCCGACAGGAATCATCGGATAAACCGAGTCCTCCTGTTCGACCATGAAGTTGAGCAGAAACGCGCCGGGCGCCGAGCGCGCTTGCTCGACGGCTGATTCGACCTCGGCCCTGGTGTGAACGGCGCATCCGGGAATGCCATGCGCCGCGGCCAGTTTCACAAAATCCGGGCTGAGCAGGGGAGTGGCTTCGTAGTTGCGATCGTAGAAGAACTCCTGCCACTGGCGAACCATGCCCAGAAAGCCGTTGTTGATGATGGCGATGTTGATCTTGATCTTTTCCTGCGCGATGGTGCACAGCTCCGCCGAGGTCATCTGGAAGCCGCCGTCTCCTGCGATGACCCAGACTTCCTTGTCCGGGCAGGCCGTCTTTGCGCCAATGGCCGCCGGCAGCGCGAATCCCATGGTCCCCAGCCCACCGGAAGTAATCAGCGTGCGTGGCTGCTCGTGGTGGTAATACTGCGCCTCCCACATTTGGTGCTGGCCCACGTCCGTGACCACGATGGCGTTTCCGCTCGTGATGCGCCAGATGTCGTTGATGACGTGCGCCGCGTAGAGGTGCCCCGAGTCGGGCAGGTTCTTGATGTCGCGCACAGCGGAAGCGCCTTTGCTGTCGTTGATGGTTTTGAGCCATGCGGCGCCGTCGTGGCTGGGGATGCGTGGAAGCAACTGATCGAGAATTTCGCGCAGATCGCCGATCAAGGGAATATCGACTTCGATGTTCTTGTTAATCTCGGCGGGGTCCACGTCGATGTGAATCTTCTTGGCCCCAGGTGCGTAGGTCGCCAGCGTTCCGGTGACGCGATCATCGAATCTCATGCCGCAGGCGATCAGCAGGTCGGCGTTCTGGATGGCCTGGTTGACCCAGGACTCGCCGTGCATGCCCATCATCCCCAGATTGAGCGGGTGCGAGGCAGGGAAGGCGCCCAGTCCCAGCAGCGTGAGAGCTACGGGAATTTGCGTGCGCTCGGCCAGTGTGCGCACTTGTTCTTCGGCACCGGATTCGATAATGCCGTGGCCGGCCAGAAGAACCGGTCGCTTCGCATTGCGAATCAGTTCGGCGGCTTCCGCCAGGCTGTGCTCATCGAACTTACGCATCGGGTGCACACGAACCGGGCGCGGCTTGGCTGCTTCAAAGTCGAAGATCGCCGAGCCTTGCTGCGCGTCTTTGGTAATGTCGACCAGCACCGGGCCGGGGCGGGCGGACTTGGCGATCTGAAAGGCGTAGCGGATCGCCGGGGCAATGTCTTCTGTGTGTGTGATGAGAAAGTTGTGCTTGGTCACCGGGATTGTGATGCCGGTAATGTCCACTTCCTGAAACGCGTCGGTGCCCAGGACTTTGCTGGAGACGTTGCCTGTGATGCAGACCATGGGAATCGAATCCAGCATGGCGGTGGCGATGCCGGTCACCAGATTCGTGGCTCCGGGGCCGCTGGTGGCGATGCACACGCCGACTTTACCCGAGGCCCGCGCATAGCCGTCGGCCGCATGGGAGGCGCCCTGTTCGTGGCGCACCAGCGTGTGGTGAATATTCGGGAAATTGCGCAGCGCGTCGTAGACCGGAAGAATCGCCCCGCCGGGATAGCCAAAGACCTGGGTAACACCCTCGCCCACCAGTGTGGCCCACACGATCTCCGCGCCGGTCAGGCGAATGGGCGTAGTCTGTTGTGCATTCGATGCTTGCGCGTTTGCGTCGATTCCCATGGAAAGTCTCCTGTCGAGCAAAGAGTCGAGCCACAAAATACTATTTACTAACTGGGTGCCCCAGGTCCCGATTTTGGGACCTGGGAAACATGAGCTCTAACGTGCAAAATCCCGCAATCAGAAACTAACTTCTTGCTCTTAGCCAAACCTTTTCGTCGTGCTTGGCTTCAAAGGCGTCCAGTTCCGCTTTGTGGCGCAATGTCAGGCCAATGTCGTCCAGGCCTTCAATCAGGCAGTACTTGCGGAACGGGTCTACATCGAAACTCGCCTTGAAGCCCTGGCTGTCGGTGACCGTCTGATCTTCCAGCGAAACGGTGAGTTGATAGCCGGAAATCGTCTTGGCGTTCGTCAGCAGTTTGGCGACGTCTTCCTCGCTGAGTTTCACCAGCACAATGCCGTTCTTGCCTGCGTTTGAAAAGAAAATATCAGCGAAGCTTGGCGCAATCACCACGCGGAATCCGAAATCCGCCAGTGCCCAAGCTGCATGTTCGCGGCTCGATCCGCAAGCGAAGTTCTTGCCTGCAACGAGAATCTGCGCGCCCTTGTAGCGCGGATCGTTGAGCACGAAGCTGGCGACGGGCTTGCCATCCGGCGTCTGCCGCCAGTCGAAGAATAGAAAATCGCCGTAGCCGGTGCGTTCGACGCGCTTCAAAAACTGCTTCGGAATGATCTGGTCGGTGTCGACATTGGTGCGGTCGAGCGGCGCGGCCAGCGCTGTCAATGTGTGAAAGGGTTGCATCAGGCCTTCACCTCCCAATTGCGGATGTCGACAAAGTGCCCGGCAATAGCTGCTGCTGCGGCCATCTCCGGTGAAACCAGATGCGTGCGTCCGCCGCGCCCCTGGCGTCCTTCAAAGTTGCGGTTGCTGGTTGAGGCGCAGCGTTCGCCCGGCTTCAGTACGTCCGGGTTCATCGCCAGACACATCGAACAGCCCGGCTCGCGCCACTCAAAACCAGCTTCGCGGAAGATGCGGTCCAGGCCCTCTTGCTCAGCCAGAGCCTTGACCTCGTGCGAGCCGGGAACCACCATCGCACTCACCTTGGGCGAAACCTTGTAGCCCTTGGCGATGCGTGCCGCGGCGCGCATGTCTTCGATGCGCCCGTTCGTGCAGGAGCCGATGAAGACGCGGTCAATCGCGATGTCCTTGAGCGGCGTTCCCGCCTTCAGATCCATGTATTCGAGTGCGCGTGCATAGCCCTTGCGCTCAATCTCTGTTTTCGCGGAGGCCGGTTCGGGCACGGTGGACGTAATCGGCGCAACCATGCCGGGACTGGTGCCCCAGCTGACATACGGAGCCAGCGTCGTGGCGTCGATTACCAGTTCGCGGTCGAACTGGGCGCCGGGGTCGGTCACGAGCTTGCTCCACTCGGCGACGGCCTTGTCCCAATCCGCGCCTTTGGGGCTGTTGTGACGGCCCTTGAGGTAAGCGAAGGTGGTTTCATCGGGAGCGATCATGCCCGTGCGCGCTCCTGCCTCGATGGTCATGTTGCAGACCGTCATGCGGCCTTCCATCGAGAGCGAGCGGATGGCCGAGCCGGCATACTCGACCGCGCATCCGGTTGCGCCGTCTGTGCCGATTTTGCCAATGATGGCCAGAATCACATCTTTTGCGGTGACGCTCTTCGGCAGTTCGCCTTCGACGGAGATGCGGAAGGTCTTGGGCTTGGCTTGCGGCAGCGTTTGCGTGGCCAGCACATGCTCCACTTCGCTGGTGCCCATTCCAAAGGCCAGAGCGCCGAAAGCGCCGTGGGTCGCCGTGTGCGAGTCTCCGCAGACAATCGTCATCCCCGGCTTTGTGAATCCCTGTTCGGGTCCGATGATGTGGACGACGCCTTGGTCCGGCGAGTCCACGCCGTAAAGCTCAATGCCGAAGTCGGCGCAGTTCTTGTTCAGCGCGGAGATCTGCCGTGCGGCGATCTGATCCACGATGTTGAGCCTTGCATCCAGCGTGGTCGGAATATTGTGGTCCACCGTGGCGATACATCGGTCGGGGCGGCGCACCTTGCGGCCAGCCAGTCTCAGCCCTTCGAAGGCCTGCGGCGAAGTGACCTCGTGCAGCAACTGAAGGTCGATGTAGAGCAGCGTTGGCTCGCCCTTCGGCTCTGCCACCACGTGCTGCTCCCAGACCTTTTCAAATAGCGTCTTCGGTTCAGTGCTCATTGAACTCCCTGTACTCAAAAAGTGATTGCCACTGTTTGAAGGTAGCGCCGGCCTCCCGGCCGGCTGTAGTGCGGGCGTCCCCGCCCGCGCTGATCAATTCTCATGCAGTCATGACAAAAGTTACTGTTCCCTAATTTCTACTTCAACAGCACTTTGACCGCCTCGCGCACCTTCGCGCCCATCTCCGTGGTCGAAAGCACCGTCAGTCCCTCTGCTTTTCCGCGCACCAGATCCGTCGTGCGGAAGCCCTGCTCCAGCACCTTGCGGATGGCGGTTTCAATTGCCTTGGCTTCCTTTTCCAGACCGGCGGAGTGGCGCAGCAGCAGTGCGGCGCTCATGATCGCGCCCACCGGGTTTGCCAGCCCCTTGCCTGCAATATCCGGAGCGGAACCGTGGACCGGCTCGTAGATGTTGACCTTGCCGCCGAGAGAGGCCGAGGGCAACATGCCCATCGAGCCGGTAATCACCGAGGACTCATCGGTCAAAATGTCGCCAAAAAGATTTTCCGTCAGCACCACATCGAAGTCACGCGGCCGGTTCATCAAGTGCATGGACATCGCGTCCACATATTGATGTTCCACTTCCACGTCGGGGAACTCCGCCGCCACTTCGTTCACCGTGGCGCGCCACAGTTGCGAAACCTCCAGCACGTTGGCCTTGTCCACGCTGGTCAGCTTCTTTTTGCGCTTTTGCGCCAGTTGAAAGGCGATACGAGCCACGCGGGCGACTTCCTCGCGGGTGTAGCGCATCGTGTTCCAGGCTTCCTTCTTTTCCTTGTTCCACTCGCGCGGCTGGCCGAAGTAGAGTCCGCCCAGCAGCTCGCGAACGAAGAGAATATCCGCGCCGTCAATAATTTCCGGCCGCAGCGGGCTATTGACCGCCAGCTCCTTGAACGCGAAGGCGGGGCGAAGATTGGCGAATCCGCCCAAAGCCGAGCGAATCCCCAGCAGCCCAGCTTCGGGACGCTTGTCGGCGGGCATGGAATTGAATTCGTTGCCGCCCACGGCGCCCAGCAGCACGGCGTCGGAGGCCAGCGCGGCCTCGACCGTCTCGGCTGGCAGAGGCGTGCCGTCTTTGACAATTGCCACTCCGCCGATGCGTTTGGCATCGAACTCAAACGTATGGCCGCATGACGATGCGACTTCTTTCAGGATTCCAACCGCTTCGTTGGTGACTTCAGGGCCGACGCCGTCGCCGGCAGTAACGAGAATCTTCAGCTTCATGTCTTCTCTCTCTTGACTTTTCTCTTGATTCTTTGAGTATAAAACAAGGTTTCCCTTATTTTGTCTTTACGCGCAAACGGGGCGCCCGCTCAATCAAGCTCGGAAACCAGCTCGCGGCGCTTCTCGCGAATTGCGTCCGGCAGCAAGCCAATCAAATCCTGGTCGTAAATGTTCTTTTTGCGGTCGGCGAGCGCCACAAAACGGTAGTAAATCTGTGTCAATTCCTCGCGACTGACCGTAAAGCCCAATTGCTCCAGCCTGTGCCGCAGGGCTGCGTGGCCGGAGTGCTTTCCCAGTACCAGATGTGTTTTGGGCGCGCCCACCAGCGCCGGGGTCATGATTTCGTAGCAGAGCGGGTTGGCCAACATGCCGTGCTGGTGAATTCCTGCCTCGTGGGCAAAGGCGTTGTCGCCCACGATGGCCTTGTTCGGTGAGGGGCGGAAGGTGATGATCTGGCCCAGCACCTGGCTGGCGGGATAAAGCTGGTCGAGCTTGATGTCGTTGGTGACGCCGAAGTGGTCGCCGCGAACATAAAGCGCCGTGGCAATCTCTTCGAGAGCCGCGTTGCCGGCGCGTTCACCGATGCCGTTCACGGCACATTCCACCTGCCGCGCGCCATTCTGAATTGCGGCCAGCGAATTGGCGACGGCCATTCCCAGGTCGTCGTGGCAGTGCGAGGAGAGAATGATGCCCTCTGCGTCGATGGCCGGAATGCTCTCGCGGACTTCGGCGAACATCCGGCCGTACTCTTCGGGAGTGCTATAGCCCACCGTGTCGGGCATATTGATCGTGGTGGCTCCGGCCTCAATAGCCACGCGCACCATCTCCACCAGAAAGTCGCGGTCCGAGCGGGTGGCGTCCTCGGGTGAAAACTCCACATCGTCCACCAGCGAGCGCGCCAGCCGCACCGACTCGCCCGTTTGCTCCAGCGCCTCCTGGCGGCTGATCTTCAGCTTGCATTTCAGGTGCAGGTCGCTGGAAGCCAGAAATAGGTGGATGCGGGCGCGGTCGGCAAACTGCAAGGCGCGGGCCGCCATTTCAATATCCTCGGCCTTGGCCCTGGCCAGCGACGCGATGCGCGGTTTGCGGACGGCCTGCGTGATGGTGGCAATGGCCGCGAAGTCACCCTCCGAGGCCATTGCGAAGCCAGCCTCGATGATGTCCACGCCCAAGTCCTCCAGGGCATGAGCCATGGTGAGCTTTTCCTGCGTCGTCATGCTACAGCCCGGCGACTGCTCGCCGTCACGCAGCGTGGTGTCAAAAAAGAATACGTGATTTGAGATCATCGGTTTGCCTGCAAAGGTAGCCACGGAAGAATATTTTCAGTGTCTCGCATCCTGCCGTATAAGGCAAAGTTATTATTCTTTGAACGACGATTAGAATTGCTTATAATGTAGCAGAGATCAGAAAGGCAGGGGTCGAAATCAGGGAATAGCCAATACTGCGCACCGATCGTGGAAAACTGACCCCTGATCTCTGATCCCTGACAACTGTTATGGAACTGCATCAACTGGAAACCTTTCTGGCCGTGGCCGAGGAGCACAGCTTCTCGCGCGCGGCCGTGCGGCTCAAGCGCACCCAGCCTGCCGTCAGCCAGGTCATCCGCAAGCTGGAGGAGTCGGTCGGCGAGACGCTCTTTGACCGCGCCTCGCGGGATGGGTCGCTGACCGCGGCCGGGGCGCTTCTGCATGACTATGCATTGCGCCTGCTGGCCTTGCGCCGCGAGGCAACCAGCGCCTTGGGCGAGCTGAAAAGCCTGGAGCGGGGCCAGTTGCAACTGGCTGCCAACGAGTACACCTGCATGTATCTGCTGCCGGTCATTGACCGCTACCGGCGGGGATTTCCCCATATCAATGTCGCCGTGCACCGTATGCTGGCCTCGCGCATTCCTCAGGAGCTGAACCTGCGCACCTTCGAGCTGGGAATGCTTTCCTACCGTCCCGATCCTGCCGAGTTCCGCGCCATCGCGGTCTATAGCGACAGCCTGGCCTTCGTCGTCAGTCCCAGCCATCCGCTGGCCGGGGTCAAACGCGTCTCCATCAACGACCTGGGCAAAGAGGAATTCATTGCTCACAATGTGGCCTCGCCGTTGCGGCGGAAGGTGATCGAGGCCTTCCAGCGGTACAGAACGCCTCTAAATATGGGTATCGAGCTGCCGACCATAGAGGCCATCAAGCGCTTTGTGGCCATGGGCAATGGCGTGGCGCTGGTGCCGCACCTGACCGTGGCCAGGGAACTCGAAGCGGGAGATCTGGTGCGTGTACCGGTGGATGAATTGGAGATGAAGCGCGTGCTGCGGCTGGTTTACCGGCGTCAAGCCACGCTTTCCTATGCCGCCAGGGCCTTTTTGCGCACCGTGCGCACGCTGGCCCAGGAACAGGGCCCGCCGTTTTATTACCAGGTGGATCGCGCCAGTTGAAAAGCCGCTTTTCCTGAAGCCGGGCCCATTTCCTCGCCGTGCTTTTGTTTTTGCGGCAAGGGTGGGATAACCATCCTCAAACGCTGCCGAAAAACAGGTCTTGTTCCCGCGTTTCTTCCGGTCAGAGGTGCCCGTTTGCCGTTCCTTGCGTCTAAAGCCTCAAATGGTTTCCGGGCGACCGTTTCCCCACGGACCGCTCCGGCCAGTTACAATGCTGAGAGTGGGAGCCCGGCTCGAACCGGAGCACCGGAATTGATTTGCTCGTTGCCAGCCGGACGGTTGAGCAGTCGTGAGGTTTAGGACCGAATGAAGAAGATCGCCTTAATTGCATTTCTGCTGGCCGTGTGCGTGGCAGCAGGCCGCGCCCAGGAAAGCCGCCAGGACATCAGCCTGAGTGGAACAGGGCTCATCGAGCCGTTTATTGGCTCTTCAACGGATGTTTATGTCCATTCGACTACGGCTTATGGCGCATTGCTCAGCTACCGTTTCATGCTTACGCCTTCCAGCGCCATCGAGGCCAACTACGGCATCACTTACCAGAACAAGATCAACTATCTGTACCACAGCCCCGATCATGGTCAAGTGCTGACTCGCAACCAGGAAGTGTCGGGCGCTTATGTCCGCAGCTTCAACTTCCGCAAATTCAATCCCTTTGTTGAAGCCGGCGGTGGCGCATTCATCTTTATGCCCATCCGCAATATGGGTACTACTTTCATTGACGCCAAGCAGCAGACCACCACGGGTGCACTCTATGGCGCTGGATTGGCTTATGAGATCAGCCCCAGCTTTGACATTCGCGCCGAGTACCGCGGCGTGGTCACCAAGGTGCCGATTTTTGGCCTTTCCTACCTTGCCACGAACAAGTGGTACAACATTTACGAGCCGACCATCGGCATCGCCTATCACTTCTAGAGCGATGTTGCTGTAAAGCAAAGAAGGGGGACGGGCCTGATGCCCGTCCCCTTCTTTTGCTTTTTTGCGCTTGAAAAGCTTCGAATAAGCCGCTTTTTTGAAGGAGACGGGCTCAACAGGCTTCGGAAAAGCTCAACGAAAAACGCAGGATCGCGTTTCCGATTAGGTTTTGTAACAGGGCACGACTTTAGTCGTGCCGTAAGTACAGCAAAATCAATGGGGCTTTAGCCCCTGCGAAAATGCTCGCCATGCGATCGAACTGAATCCTGGTTCCGCTCTATTCGCCGCCAAAGGGATTGCTCTCCTGCGGCTTGAGCGTGGTTGGGTCGCGCTCCGGCTTGGCGGATTCCGCGCTTGGCCGGCTGTGGCTGCCCTCAGCCTTGTCCGTGAACGAACTGAAGACCCGATAAGGATCGCCGGGCAGCATGTGGTTTTCTTCGAGCGCCAGGCGGACGCGGCGGCGGAACTCCCGCAGCGGTGCGTATTGCTGCGTGGCCAGCGTCTTGAAGACCACCGGAAAAATTAGCTCCGAGCCTTTGATCGCCTCCACGCCCAGAATTTGCGGGTCGGCCACAAAAAGATCTCGGAATTCCTTGCTGTTGCGGATCTCCATGGCAATGCCCTTCAGCAGTTCCAATACCCGGTCGGGGTCGGCGGAGAAGTCCACGCTCACATTGATGGTGGCCATCGAGTAATCCACGCTGAGGTTGGCCACGGTGGTGATCTGCGAGTTGGGGATGACGTAAAGCGTGCCGTCCTGGTCTCGGATGGTGGTTCTGCGCAGAGTCATGGTCTCCACGACTCCTGCCACTCCGGCAACGCGCACCGTGTCTCCCACATTGAACTGGTCCTCGATCAGAATAAGAACGCCGTTGAGCACGTCGCGCACGATGTTCTGCGCCGCCAATCCAATGGCGACTCCGGCGACTCCGGCCGAGGCCAGCAGCGGAGCGAGATTGACCCCCACGGCAGCCAGAAATTGCATGCTGACGATGGCGCAGATAATCGTCAGGCCGGTGGTGCGAATCACGCCGGCCAAAGTCTTTACCTGGGAGATGCGGCTGGCTACCGGGGCGTGCTGCTCTGCGACGTGGATCATCCGGGCCGTTATCAGGTGCAGCAAGCGGCTGAGAACAAAGGCGATAATCGCCACCACGAACAGGTGTGGCAGCTTGTCGCGGACGAAGTCCTGGGCGTCGACAGCCCACCCGTCCAGCACCCGGCCCAGGAACCGGCCTTCGGCAAACAAGCCCGTCCTGACCGCAAATAAAAGCACAAAAGAATGCATCGCTAGACTCCTCTGTCTAGACTAGACTGTGCGCAGAAGTCTCCGGGAAGCATTTCCACATTCTTTCCGGTGACATGGATGGCCCAGTCCCGGGCAAAACGCAGGAGACCCTTTCATGCGGCTTCAGCGAGTGCGTACAGCGACGAGCACAAGCCCTTGGCGGGCCAGGACACTCTGGGTGTGCTTTCTTACTGGTGCGGCTGTCCTTGCCCTGTCGCCGGTTGCGGGCGAGGGCGTGCTTCAGGACAAGCCGCAGCCTCCTGTTGTTCCCGCGCCTCCCCTCGGCGCGCAGAGCGGTTCCGCTGATTTGCAGGTCGCCCAACAGAACCCCAGCGCGGTCAAAGCCGAACGGCAGAAGCAGATTGCCGACGAGAGCGCCGGGTTGCTGAAGCTGGCCACCGACCTGAAGACCGAGGTGGATAAGACCACCAAGGACACGCTCTCTCTCAAGGTGATTCGCAAGGCCGGCGAGGTTGAGCGCATGGCTCGCACCATGAGGGAAAGCGCGAAGCTGCCCGCGGGGGCAAACTGAGGAGACGCGTGTGTTCCGAGCGAAATGCCAATTTCGGGCATGGTCTCTCTTTCATGAGGCGCCGTCCGCGGCTCATGGGCACTCAGCAAGCCGGCAGGCGCTTCGCGCTCTGGGGTTAGCTCTGCTGCTCATGCTGCCAGGCGACGCGCAGATCTCGCCGTCGATGAGGCCGTTTCTGCAGCAGGTCGGTCCCATCAACTCCAGATCATTCGATGACGTCGGCGAAGGTTCTTTCGCCATGCAGGAGAAGCGGCTGCGCAATCTTAACCTCGAGCGGCAAAAGTCGATGGTTGCTGACGCCAACAAGCTGCTTATGCTGGCCCTCGAACTGGATGACGAGGTCAGCCGCACAAACCCCGATTCCTTCACTCCCGCCGAACTGCGCAAAGTCGAGGAAATTGAAAAGCTCGCGCACCGCGTGAGGCAGAAGATGAGCACTTCCGTGCGAGGAATGCAGGATGTCCCGCCGTTTCCTTTTCCCTAGGCCTTTGACCGCGTCAACTGAATCCGTTCCTCAATGCCCGGCTGGCAGCTTGCAGCAATCCCCGGCCGAGGCAGGCTCGTTGGCGCCCGCATCCAGAACCACCTTCCACTGGCCGTCCGCCTGCTTGCGCCAGATGGTGATATACCGCCCCGACGTGGTCACGGGATTCCCGTTTGCGTCCTTGCTGTGTCCTTCAAAGTGCCCCCATGTGTAGCCAAAATCTCCGGACGGACCCATCATCGCGTCGGTCGGCGTCCAGGTCAGCTGATAAACCTTTGGATCCCAGTTGGAGGATTTGGCAATAGCCACGCGCCCCACCGACGGCGCCACGCCGTTGCCCAGTGTCACCCCGTCCTCGGCAAACCAGTCGGCGAAACCCGCTCCGCCGCGCTCCAGAACGTCCTTGGCGAAGCGCGCCTCCAGGTCGAAGAGCAGCGCTTTTCCCGGCTTGGCCGTGGGGTCGGTCAGCAGATTGGGCGCAGCCTGCGCGGAGGCATCCGGAAAGGCCAACTGCCCTTGCGCTTCGCTCGGAGCCAAGCCGAATCCTGCCCCAACCATCATCGCCGCACACAGCAAAATCTTCCATCTTCCAGCCACGTTTCCGCTCCTCCTGCAACCTGCAAAAGCTTTCCCTGCTCATCGTACAACGACGCAGGCGCAGAAAGGGCGAGTGGTGCCTGCACCCTCGGATGTGCCGCACCCTGGAGCCTCTTGCAAAATCCCATTGAGATTGCAAAATGTGTCAGGGCACGACTTTAGTCGTGCCGTAAGCGCTGCAAAATCCATGCGGCCTTTAGGCCCTGAAAGTGATTTCCGGGATTTCGGATCAAATCCGCCCTTTTTCCGCAGCCTCTTTAGCCCCTGCTATTTTTTCAGTTGTTTGCGATTTAGCAGTGGCTAAAACCGGAATCCATATTGCTCATTGAGGGCGCGACTGAAGTCGTGCCCCGACGCAATCAAGAATCATAAAGATAATTTTGAAAGAATCTCCCTATAATGAAGAATGGCGGCGTGCGTTCTGAGTCTTACTGAGAGAGAACAAGCGCGGCCAGTCGACTTTTTGCGCGGTGCTTCCCATTGAATGACGCCATCATTATCCGCGGCGCGCGGACTCATAATCTGAAGGATATCTCCTGCGAGATCCCGCACGGAAAGCTGACTGTGGTCAGCGGCGTCTCCGGGTCGGGCAAGTCGTCGCTGGCCTTTGACACGATCTATGCCGAGGGGCAGCGTCGCTATGTCGAGTCGCTTTCCGCCTATGCCCGCCAGTTCCTGGAGCGCATCGAAAAGCCCGACGTGGACCTGATCGACGGTCTCGCGCCAGCCGTCGCCATCAAGCAGAAGAACACGACTCGCAACCCCCGCTCCACAGTGGCCACGGCCACGGAAGTGTACGACTACCTGCGCCTGCTTTATGCCCGCTGCGGCACGGTCTACTGCGTTTCCTGCGATGGCCTGGTCAAGCGCGACTCTGTTGATGAAGTTGCCGAGGCCGTCCTTGCTCTGGGCGAGGGAACGCGGCTCAACGTGCTCTTCCCGGTGCGTCACGCCGAGGAAGCGCCGCCAGCGGAAGCCAAGCCTGTTCGCGCCGTCAAAGCCAAAGGCAAGGCGGCCAAATCTCCGGCAAAGAAGGCCGCCGAGTCGCCGCTGACTGAAGCGCTCAAGGCGCGCCTCGTCGAGTTGCGCGCCTCCGGCTTCAACCGCCTTTATCAGCGGGGCCGCATCTTCGAGTTTTCGACGCCGGAGTCGCTGCTCGATCTTGACTTCACGCTTCCCGTGTCTGTTCTTTTGGACAGGATTGTTGTCAGCGCCGAGAACCGCGCGCGCATCGTGGACGCCACGGAGATCGCCTACCGCGAGGCCAGCGAGGTGATCTTCGAAGAGCTTCCACGTGATGATGCTGCTCCCCGTCCGCGCCACCGTTTTTCCGGCGTCTACGAGTGCAAGAGCTGCCATCGCCCGGGCCGCGAGCCAGAGCCGCGCCTGTTCAGCTTCAACAATCCCTTCGGTGCCTGCCCGCGCTGCCAGGGTTTTGGCAACACGGTGGACTTCGATCTGAAGCTGGTGATTCCCGACCAGGGGCTCAGCCTCAGCGAGGGCGCCATCGCCCCCTGGAACACGCCCAAGTACCGCCCCTGGTTCGCGGATTTTCGCAAGCACGCGGCGGAACTCGGCGTTCCTCTGGACGTGCCCTGGCGTGAGTTGCCTGAGGCGGCGCGGGAGGCCGTTTTGCACGGCAAGGGTAGCTATGGAGGCGTTTTCGGCTTCTTTGCGCAGATGGAGCGCAAAAAGTACAAGCTGCATGTGCGCGTCATGCTCAGCAAATATCGTGGCTATGCCGAGTGCCCGGAGTGCCGCGGCCAGCGTCTGCGCGCCGAGGCACGCAGCGTCCGCATCAACGGCCTGAATATCTGCCAGGCCACAGCGCTCACCATTGCCCAGGCCAAAAAGTTTTTTGACGAGCTGAAGCTCACGCCCATGCAGGAGGAGATTGCCGGGCCGATTCTGGAAGATGTTCGCCAGCGCCTGCTGTTCCTCGATGCGGTGGGCCTTGAATACATCACCCTCGACCGCCTGTCCTCGACGCTTTCCGGCGGCGAGGCGCAGCGCATTCAGCTTGCCAGTTCGCTCGGCTCGGGTCTGGTTGGCACGCTTTATGTGCTGGACGAGCCCACCATCGGCCTGCACTCCCGCGACACGGCGCGGCTGATTCGGATTCTGAAGGAACTGCGCGATCTGGGCAATACAATCCTCGTGGTGGAGCACGACGCCGATGTGCTCCGGGCGGCGGATTACCTGCTCGACCTGGGCCCCGGCGCGGGTGAGTTTGGCGGCAAGCTCACGGCCTCTGGCGTTCTGGCGGAGATTGAGGCGAACCCTGATTCGCTCACCGGGCGGTATCTTTCCGGCAAGATTTCCATTCCCGTGCCCACGCACCGCCGTGTTCCGGGAGGGGAACGCCTGATCCTGCGCGGAGCCACGGCCAACAATCTTCACGGCCTGGATGTTGAAATTCCGCTCGGAATGCTGGTGGCCATCACTGGTGTTTCCGGCTCCGGCAAATCCACGCTGGTGCATCAGGTTCTCTCTCGCGCCGTGTCGCGGGCCTTGGGGCAATCCGACGGCGCCGATCCCTCCGGGGTCTTCAAGTCTCTCACCGGTTTCGAGCGGCTGAACGAGGTGGTGCTGGTGGATCAGACGCCCATCGGCCGCACGCCGCGTTCCAATCCCATCACCTACATCAAGGGCTTCGACCTCATTCGCGATCTTTTTGCCGCGCAGCCCGAGGCCAAGCGCCTCTCGCTTTCGCCGGGAAATTTCTCCTTCAACGTGCCCGGCGGCCGCTGCAACACATGCGAAGGCGCCGGTACGGTCACGGTCGAAATGCAGTTTCTCGCCGATGTCGAACTGCCTTGCGAGGACTGCAACGGCACGCGCTATCAGGCCAAGGTGCTCAGTGTCGAGTACAAGGGCAGGAATATTCATCAGGTGTTGCAAATGACCGTGAAAGAGGCGCTACGCTTCTTTTCCGGGCAGACGCGCCTGCTGGAAAAGCTGACCGTGCTGGACGAGGTTGGCCTGGGCTATCTGCGGCTGGGCCAGTCGGCGACGACGCTTTCCGGCGGCGAGGCGCAACGCGTCAAACTGGCCGCCCATCTGGCTCAGGTGCGCGCCGCCAACGCCAGCGCGCGGCCCTCGCAGGCCACGCACGTTCTTTACATTCTCGACGAGCCAACCACCGGCCTGCACTTCGACGATGTTTCCAAGCTGCTGACGGCCTTTCGCAAGCTGATCGATGGCGGCGGCTCGCTGGTTGTCATCGAGCACAATCTGGACGTCATCAAGTCCGCCGACTGGGTCATCGATCTCGGCCCTGAAGGCGGCGAAGCCGGAGGCCACATCGTGGCTGAAGGCACTCCCGAACAGATCGCGGCCGCTCCTCTCTCCTACACCGGAAAGTGGCTGGCCAAAGTGCTATGAAACTCCGCGGAAAGAGTTTCTCATGCGGACAAACGACGCTTTGGAAGGGCAAGGCTTCACCGGCCGCGAAAAAGCGCTTTGTGTCAGGGCACGACTTTAGTCGTGCCGTAACTGAAACCAATTCAACTCGGGCTTTAGCCCCTGACGAAATGCTTCTCCATCTGCATAGCTGTTCTTGAAGCGGAATTAAACTTGACGTGAGGTCTTTATGAGCAAATGTTGCGGCAAAAACGGACTGATGGGCAAGGCTGTAACCGGCAAGCCGGTGACAACCTGCCAGGATTTGAACGATGTATTTTCGTCTTCGCTCCCAGCCTTCGGCGGCGCATACCTGCGGCGGGTCTATGAAGTGATGAAGCAGGTAATCGACAAGCGTATTCCGCTGGTCGTCACCTGCGCCGGGCCGATCACGGTTTCCGATCAGCATCGTGCCTGGCTGATTCCGCTGATCCGCGCGGCCAACACGGCCTACATTACGGTAACTGATGCCATTTGCTACCACGACGGGCATGACTGCCTCCGCAAGCATGATGAACGCCCAATCCGCGAGGTGAATCTGTGGGGCGATGATGCCGAACTGCGTGAGAACGGCGTGATTCGCGTGACCGATACCGGCTTTGACGAGCAGGTCCTTTTCGATCAGGATGCGGTTGTGACCGAGATCCTGCAGCGGCCCGAGTTCCAGAAGAAGATGACGACCACCGAGCGCAACTATCTGCTCGGCAAGCAATACGCCATACGGGAAAAGGCGCTGGGCATAGCGCCGGGCCTTATGAGCACGTGCGCCGATCTCGACTTGCCGGTTTTCATCGGAGCGCCTGCCGATGGCAGTGTCTTCCTGAACTCCCTGAAGCTCTGGACGCTGGCGCGGCTGGGAAAGATCAAATACAGCTTCGATTACGACCTTCACGAAGATGTGTTCGAGTCCTGCGCCTACCATCACTGGGGCCTGTTCGATTCCGAACCGAAGACGATGGCCATTCTGATTCTTGGCGGCGGCGTACCGAAGAATTATTCCCTGCAACCGGAGCCGACGCTTTCGCAGATTTTCTTCCTGAAAAACATTCGCGGCTATGATTTCGACGCGCAGATTGTTTCCGCGCCCGTGACCGATGGCAGCCTGTCCTCCTGCGCGCCGGCTGAAGCTGTTTCCTGGGGCAAGGTCAATCCGGAAACCTACACCACGCAGACGGTCAGCATGCAGGGCGATTACTCATCCTACATGCCCTTCATCGTTCGCGCGCTTGTCGGCAAGGATCTGCTGCACAATCCGCCCGAGCCGCTTCGCCTCTACGCCCGGCGCGATGCGCTCAAGCAAAGGCTGCTTTCGACGATTGGCAACGACGAGGAATCCATGAAAGAAATCATGGCGACTCTCTCCCTGCCAAATGTGCTCAAAGTCTAGGCTGGAGAAATATCAATTTGGGTGCCCCACCCTCGCCGCGTCTTTGTTTTTGCGGCTAGGGTGGGATCGCAATATGAATCGCAACATGGATCGAACAAATTCTATTTATTCTATTGAACGTCCCTTTTGGTTTCTTTTTAGCCGCCGTTTTGTAACAATTATCCACCGGCAAAGCCGATCCACGGGAGAATGAAACGGCGCATGGCAATGCCGTGCTAACTGGCTAACCCCGCTAACTCCGCGCAGCGGGGCTAACTTGCTGCATTTTGTTCCAGCCTTCTCAAGATCATTTTCCTATCAATACCCGCTGGCCACCAGCCAGGCTTCGCTCAGGTCCATCGTGGAAGTCTTTCCGGCCAGCATCTGCGCATGGGCCATCTTCACCAGCACATCGGCCTCGACGTTCACGGGCGCGCCGACCGAAAGCGTGTGCAGGTTGGTGCGCCAGTACGTCAGCGGCAGGATGGCAATGGAAATGACCTCGCCGTCAAAGTCGGCGATGGTCAGGCTGATGCCCTCGACGGCCACCGAACCCTTGTGGACCATCCACGGGTACACCAGTTCCGGAACCTTGACCTTGAGGGTCCAGTCTGTGGTTTCGCGGTCGAATTTTGGATCATCCCGGGCGATGACAGGCTCAAGAGAAACGAGCGTTCCGCAGCCGTCCACGTGCCCCTGCACAATGTGTCCGCCCAGCGGACTGCCAGCGGCTGTGGGCAACTCCAGGTTGACCTTGGCGCCGGCGCCAAGCGCGCCCAGCGAGGTGCGGTCCAGCGTTTCCTGCGCCAGGTCGGCGTGAAAGTAGGTGGGGTTGACGTCGAGAGCCGTCAGGCAGACGCCGGAGACGCCCAGTGAGTCGCCCTCGCGCAGCCGCCCGGCCAGTTCCGGAGCCTCAACCGTGATGCGCCGCACGCCGCCCCGGTCTTCCAGGCCGATCAGTGTACCCGTCTGTTCAATGATGCCGGTAAACATGCTTCTATTCTAAGGGCAGGGAACAGAGATTCCTAACCCCTAACTCCCAATCCCTAACCCCTGCACTTCCGGCCATGGGTCGCGCAGCAGGGAACAGAGCCCCAAATCGTTGCCGTAGCGCTCGACTTCAACCGCCGCCATGCGGATCGGGTTGGCCATGCCCTTGAAGGCCGGTACTGCGTCTGAGCCCATGATCTGCGGCGAGACGAACAGATGGATGCGGTCCACCATTCCCCCAGCCAGCAGCGCCGTATTCAGCCGCGTGCCGGTTTCTGTCAACAGGGTCAGAATGCCTTCTTCGCCGAGCTGGTCCAGTACCTTGCCCAGCGGCACGCGCCCTGTTTCCCATCCCAGCGCCGTCGAACTGTCGCCGGTGTCTGTGGGCAGAACCTCGACGCGCACACCGTGCTGGCGCAGTGCATCGGCGCGGGCAGCGTCTTTTGAAACGGTGAAGACAACCAGATCGTCGTGGGCCGTGGCCACCAGTTTGCAGTCGAGCGGCATGCGCAGGGCCGAGTCCAGCACCACGCGCAACAGGGGCCGTCGCCGTCGCAAACCGCTGCGGTCGGTCATATGCGGATCGTCGGCCAGAACCGTGTCCACGCCGGTGACGACGGCGTCGGCCTGCCAGCGCAGCGGCTGCACGGCGGCGCGGGCGGCTTCCGAGGTGATCCAGTAGGGCTCGCGCGGCGTGTGCTGTCCGGGCGGCGGCGCAATGCGGCCGTCCAGCGTCATGGCCACCTTCATCAGCACCAGCGGTCGGCGGTGCTGGCTCCAGTGGGCAAAGCCCTCGTTCAGGCGGCGCGCCTCGTATTGGCAAATACCAATGTCGGTTTTGAGCCCTGCCGCACGCAGTGCCTCCATTCCGTGTCCGGCGACCGAGGGGTTCGGGTCGATCGTGGCCGCCACCACGCGATGCAGGCCCGCGGCGATCAGCGCTTCCGTGCAGGGTCCTGTGCGGCCGGTGTGGTTGCAGGGCTCCAGCGTGACGTAGGCCGTGCCGCCGCGCAGCCGTTCGCCCGCGTGCTGCTGGGCGACCTTGAGAGCTGCGGTTTCAGCGTGGTCCAGCAGGTCGTACTCATGCCAGCCCTCGCCGATGACCTGTCCGGCGCAGTCGAGCAGGACGCAGCCCACGGCGGGGTTCGGCGAGGTGACGCCAACGCCGCGCCGCGCCAGTTCCAGCGCCCGTTTCATCCAATAACTATCTTGGTCTTGTGGTTGATTCATGCTTGGCTCAATCGGGAACCCTTCCAGATTTCTGACAACTTGACTGTATCAAAGCTGGGTGCCCCACCCTCGGCGCGTATTTGTTTTTGCGCCTAGGGTGGGAAGCCATAACGCTCTATTGATCCGGCAAGAAAACAGTGACATCGCTTCCCACCCTTTTCCGCATAAAACGCGGAAAAGGATGGGGCACCCTGACAGTATTTAGTTGCCGGATCAATAGGAAAGCTCTGAATAAGTCGGTGTTCTGAAGGGTACGGGCTTTAGCCCGTACGTAAAACTTGCAAAATCCACGCGGGCTTTAGCCCCTGAGGGAAAGCGAATTCGACCATTGAGACTTGTTCAGAGTTTCCCTAAGCAAGGTACAAAATCATGCCGTCAAAGACCTAGTGTATACATGAACGCGTTGTGCTCCGCGCGGTGTGTCGCGACAGGGGCGTTTTTCGGGAGTAATCGTGGCTGGGAGGGGGTTGTGCTATCCCCGGTCCCCAAATGCGACCGTGTGCACCCGCCCGCCCGCTCATCGCATAAGACGCAATGAGCGGGGCACAGCTTTCAAGATTCAGAGTGATTCTTAGGGGTTGATGAACGGGCCACCTGCCGCACACGATCAGGATTCGGGCTCGACCTTCCACACGTAGAGGAATTCGGCGTCACTGGACGTGGATACTTCAATTCCTCTGAAGCGAGTGGCGCGATTGAGCGCGGAGCGGATGTTTTCCTTTGTATCCGGCAAAACGGAGAGCGGAATTTTTAGCGCTGAGCCTGGGACCAACTGAGCGATGTCGCTCAATAACTGCGTCACAATCTTTTTGTGTTTGCCGTCGCGGCCCTTGGGGACGTCTACCTGAGATATTGATTGGAACTGCATTGGAGACGCACTGGCGTGATCGTTTGTAGACATCGAATTGGTTGCCTCATTTGCTGGACTCCTCAAGAATGGAATCGTGGCCTTAACGTACGCTTAAATTACCGCAAAGTAAAGCTACCCGCACGTTGACCGACGACAGACGATATCAGGACCAACAAACGCAGCACCAAAGCTCGCCGTGTCGAGAGATAGAGCTTGCAGTCTCCTCTTTATCCCTACAAGTATCAGATTAAAAAGACTTAATACGTAACAGAAAGAGTCTCCCCCTATAGAAAATAGCCTGCTACGGTTGGTAATAGAGGGCAGTTCCCGATGGTGAGTTGATTTACTTTTCTTGAAGGGCCGTGCAAGGTGCATGGGCAAATTCAAGCAGAGATCGCGCCAGGGAAAGGCCCATGGTTCAGTCGAACCGGGAGGAATATATGCCAGTTCAATGCTTTCAGCAGAAAGATTCAGACCCACCGATCTGTGGCGTTCACCATGTGCACATTGTCCAGAGACAAATTCCGATTGATCCATTCGCGCCAGGACTTGGACGCGTCATATGTAGTTTGTGCCCGGTGAGCGACTCCGTAGTTCAGGAGGTCAGGGGGCTTTATGAGCACAAGATCCTCTGATCCACTCTCCACTTCCCCGGCGAATGGACGCACGAATTTCGCGATGGTTCCCATCACGGAAGTACCGGCGCTGGATGCCGAGGCAGGCAAGGACCGCCCCTTAGTTTTGGTGGTCAACAGAGAGCCTGCCATCGCCGAGACGGTATTGACGACCCTGAACAAGAATGGCTTCGCGGCCATTGCTGCCTATGATGTGGAAGACGCGCTTGAAACGGCGCTTTTGATACCGCCGGAACTGGTCATCGTCGAGGCCGCATCGCCAGGATCGAGTGGCATCGAGGTTGCGGCTATTTTGAAGAAAGAACTGCCGGATTGCAAGATATTGTTGCTTGCCGGTCCTGCGGAAACGGCTGAAGTGCACGGAACGGCAGAGGCTGCCGGGCTCAAGATTGCTGTGGTCGATAAAGCTGTGCCACCGACCAAACTGGTGGCACAGGTTTCCGCTCATCTTCTGCCGGGGTAGGGCAGTACAGGAGGCATTCCCAGGGGCTAAAAGAGCCGTATTGATGCAGACCTCGCCAAAGAAATGTATTGCGCCTGAGTTACCGGCTATGCGGACATTGGGTCGTGTTAGGGACAGCGGGCTTTCGCTTTTTGCGAGGACTTGTTGGGGGCCACGAAGCGCCGATAAAACGATCCATGTTATTGATATTTGGCGGCTTAGTTAGATCAACAGAGGATCACTCCCCTGAAGTTGCCGTATAGGTTGTCGCGCAATATTACCCCAGCAGCGAATCGACGAACGCGGCGGGGTTGGGTGAGGTGACGGCGATACCGCGGCGGGCCAGCTCCAGAGCGCGCTGCATCAAAAGTGATCTTTTTCGACCAAAATTCGCTTAAAAACTGACCACAAACACGCAATTTCAACGATTTAAGTCCGGAAAAAGCCCACATTCTTCAAAACTTCGTAGCCTTCAAAGCCCGCAATTTTCAGAAGGATGTCTTGCAACCCTCTTTTGTCCGCTTACGCCAGTAGCGAATCGACAAAATCCGTCGGGGAAAATTCCAGTAAATCGTCCATTTGCTCCCCTACGCCGGCGAAGAGAACGGGCAGATTGAGCTCCTGCGCGATGGCGACGGCGATGCCGCCCTTGGCCGTGCCGTCCAGCTTGGTAAGGACGATTCCGGTGACGCCAGCGGCTTGTGTGAACAGGCGAGCCTGCTGCAATCCGTTCTGGCCGGTCGTGGCGTCCATCACCAGCAGCACCTCGTGAGGCGCGCCGGGAATCAACTTCGCGGCTGCCCGCCGCATCTTGTCCAACTCATCCATCAGGCCGTGCTTGGTATGCAAGCGGCCAGCGGTATCCACGACCAACTCATTGATTTTGCGAGCCTTGGCGGAGGCTGCGGCGTCGTAGAGAACGGCCGTCGGGTCGCCGCCCTGGCGGGTCTTGATCATCTCCACGCCCGAGCGGGTGGCCCAGACTTCGAGCTGTTCGATGGCGGCGGCGCGAAAAGTATCCGCCGCGCAGAGCAGAACCGTGCGATGCTGGGCGCGATACCAGGCAGCGAGCTTGCCTGCGGTGGTGGTTTTGCCTGTGCCGTTGACGCCGACCAGGAAAGTGACGCGCGGTTCATCGGCCGAGGGTAAACTGGCAGGCCGGTTTGCGATGGGCGCTTCAAGAATCGCGCGGATCTGAGCCTTGAGCAGCTCGCGCAGCTCGTCGCCGCCTTCGATGGCCTGATGCTGGGCGTGTTCGCGCAAGGCGGCCAGAATGGCGGTGGTTGTCTGGACGCCGATGTCGCTGGTAAGCAGCGCCGTTTCAAGGCTTTCCAGCGTCTTCTCGTCCACCGTGCGGGTGTGCGCAACGATGGTTTCGATCTTGGCCGAAAGCGACTCGCGGGTGCGCGAGACAGCCTGCTTCATGCGGCTGAAGATGCTGGACTTGGGGGCTTCGTCCTGGACGGACTCGGGTTCGCCTTGAGGGCTGTTCTCCGTGGGCGCTGGGGTATCTTTTTTGTTATTGAAAAGCTTGAACATAGAGGGTTCCAGATTTAAGTCTAGCGCTCGTCCTTGCCGGGGCGAAGCATCAGCTCGTGGATGGCTTCGTGGGGGTCTTTGCCTTCGTTGAGAATCAGCTCCATCTGCTCGGCGATAGGCATCTCGATACCGTGCTGGCGGGCCAGACCCAGTGCTGCGCGGGTGGTGAAGACGCCTTCGGCGACTTTGCCGCCCAGCCCGGCCATGATCTCGGGGAGTTTGCGGCCGCGGCCCAGCTCCTGGCCTACGGTGCGGTTGCGGCTGAGTGAGCCGGTGCAGGTGAGCACCAGATCGCCGACGCCGGACAGGCCCCCGAGGGTTTCGCGATGGCCACCGCAGGCGACGGCGAGGCGGGTAATCTCGGCAATGCCGCGGGTGATAAGAGCGGCTGCGGAGTTGTAGCCCAAGCCCACGCCCGAGGCGACTCCGGCGGCGATGGCGATGACGTTCTTCAGTGCGCCGCCCAGCTCGACGCCAATGACGTCCTTGCTGGTGTAGAGGCGCAGGTCCTCAGACGAAAACTCAGCCTGAATGCGGGCGGCGACGGCAGAGTCGTCGAAAGCGACGGTGACGGCGGTCGGCTGCCCCTGCGCCACTTCCAGGGCAAAACTGGGGCCGCTGAGCGCGCCGATGGGGATCGCCGGACAGGTCTTTCCGAGGCTGTCGGCGATGACTTGAGTCATGCGCAGGAATGTGCGATTTTCGACGCCTTTGGTGGCGCTGAGAATGATTTGGTCTGCGTGGAGATAAGGCCCAATGCGTTCCAGCGTAGAGCGCAGAAACTCCGAGGGAACAACAGAGACAACAATTTCAGCGTCGCGGACGGCGGCGTTCTCGCCGGTGACCGTGAGCTCGGCAGGGAAGGGAAAGCCGGGCAGGAAGGGCTTGTTCTCACCGGCGTCGATGATCTCCTGGGCAAACTCGGGGCTGTGCGCCCAGAGAGAGACCTGATGGCCTCCACGGCGAACGAGCGAGAGGGCGAGGGCGGTTCCCCAAGCACCGGAACCTAAAACGATGATGCGACTCATGCGGACCTCCTGGCGCCAAGGCGGGATTCCGTGCCAGCCAGCAGGCGGCGGAGGTTCTGGTGGTGCTTGGCGATGATGAGCAAGACAACGATGACTTGAACGGCGATGAAAAACGCGGGGCGGTCGCCGTGGATCATAAAGTAGGCAAAGATGGGGAAGCCGGCCGCGCCGAGGACGGAGGCCAGCGAGACATAGCGGCTGAAGGCGAGAACCAGAGCGAAGACACCGATGGCGGTCAGAGCTGCGGGGGGAGCGGCGACCAGAAAAGCGCCAAAGCCGGTGGAGACGCCCTTGCCTCCGCGAAAGCCGAGCCAGACAGGGAACATGTTGCCGAGAACAGCAAACAGGGCGGCAAACGCCTCGGCGTCGCGCAGAGGACAGTGGGGCAGAAGCAGCGTGCCGAGCGCACCGCCGAGCCAGACAGCGGCCGAGCCCTTGAGCACGTCCAACAGGAAGGTTATGGCACCCAGGCGCTTGCCGCCGGAACGGAGGACGTTGGTGGCGCCGATGTTGCCGCTGCCGGCCTGACGGATGTCCTTGTGGCAAATGAGGCGGACAAGCAGGTATCCGGTGGGGATGGACCCGAGCAGATAAGAGGTGACTGCGATGAGCAGAATTGCAAGAACCATAAAGTGTGAGTTTAACAGGTGGAGGCGAAGGACAGCAGGCGTTCTGCATTGCCGGAGCGGTGGCCCGAGTCTCGACAGCGGTTGGCCATGGCGCAGCGGCGTAAGCAAACGGCGGCGGCAGCTCTCAATTGACAAGCGTTAAGCGACAGGCTACAGTAGCTCAGATGGAGATACGGGACTTCGTTCATAAGGGCCTGAAGAAGCTCTATGAAGAAGACAGCGTAAGAGGAATTCCGGCCGGAACGGCGGACAAACTGCGCAAGATGCTTGCCTTTCTGGACGGGATGGGATCCCCGGAAGAGTTGCGAGGGCTTCCAACCTGGAAGGCGCATATGCTGACCGGGGACCGCAAGGGAACGTGGAGTTTGAGCGTAACTGGAAATCTGCGATTGACGTTCCGCATCGATGCTGCCGAGCGGGAGATCCGCGAATTGAATTTAGAGGATTACCACTAGAAAGCGAAGGAAAAGTTATGCCCATGATGAATCCTCCCCATCCAGGGGATTTTATTCGGACAGAGATTGTTGAGCCTGCCGGTTTGTCGGTGACGGCGGCGGCGACAGCATTGGGCGTCTCCCGTCCTGCATTGTCGAGCCTGTTGAATGGCAAGGCCGGGCTTTCGGGGGAGATGGCGCTCCGCATCGAGAAGGCCTTTGGCGTCAAGATGGATACGCTGATGCGGATGCAATCGGCTTATGAGATTGCCCAGACGCGGAAGCGGGAAAAACTGATCCGCGTGCGGCCGTTTCGGCGGGCTGCTTAGGGCGCGACTAGAAGATCTGCTAGTCTTTTTTCCCGACGAATTTGTCGATTGGCTCCTGGTATAAGCGGACAAAAGTGAGCGGCAAGGCGAATTCCCGAGAAATGCGGGCTTCGAAGGCTACGAAATTTTGAAGGATGTGGGGTTTTTCCCGGACCTAAATCGTTGATTATGAGTGTTTTTTGATGATTTAAATCGATTGAATTGCAATATAAGAGACGAAAAAGCAACCGCAGGTCTTTTGAAAGATAATCTGGCACGGCAGGTTATCTCCTTCCCTTCTAGTGTCATGAAGCAGAATTTCATTCAATTCAAAGATTCGCAGTGGCTTGAAGAAAATCCCTCAGGGGCTAAGCAGGCTGCGGAAAAAGGCACCGAATCAGGCTATTCGAAAAAGAAGGTTTGGCAGGGGCTAAAGCCCGCATCTTTACTTTGTTGCAGTTACGGCACGACTGAAGTCGTGCCCTGTTACAAAGCAGCCTTTCGAAAAGCCTTTTACGAGTTTTTCCGCAGCCTGTAAAGTCCCAGTGATTTTGCGCCATTTACGGCACGGTCGAAAACGCTCTCTAAGTCCTTTTTATTCAGCGCTGGATTTTGAGGCGTTTTCATCCACTTGGGTGCGCAGAAGGCCCATGGAGACACGACTGAAGTCGTGCCGTAATAAGAAACAAAAATGCAAGTTCAACAAAACACAAGGCCATGGAGTTCTACGGACTCCCACCCATCGGACAAAAACAAAGACGTCCGATGGATGGGGCACAGTATCATCCATCGCGGGTCGGATACACCGGTGCCGGACTGTTACAAAAACTGCGAACAATCCTTTATCGAACTTCAGACTCAGTACACTAGAGCGAAACCACAGTGGGCGTAGCCTAAAAAGTTTCACACGGGGCCGCCGCTCCCTGTTGGTCGCGTCGATTTGAGATATTCAGCTCTGGGATACAGTAACTGTGGGGTCGCTCTACCGCAGTCGTCTGCGAACAAGGTCGAGGGCTTGCTGGCTGGCGTACTGGCGAATGAAATCGCGGTTGCCGCGGAAGTTTTTTTCGAGCACTTCGGTTTTCTTTTCGTCGCTGAGAGCGATGTAGACCAGACCGACCGGCTTGGCTTCCGTGCCGCCGGTGGGGCCAGCGATGCCGGTGACGCCGAGTCCGAGAGTTGCGCCGGTGCGTTGGCGGATGCCCGTGGCGAGCGCTTCGGCCACCTCCGGGGAGACGGCGCCGTGCTGGGCAATCAGCTCCGCGGGAACACCTGCGAAGGCGGTCTTCAGCTCATTCGAGTAGACGATGGCGCCACCGAGAAAACAGCGTGAACTGCCGGAGACGCTGGTGAGGCGCTGGGAGATCATGCCGCCGGTGCAACTTTCGGCCACGGCAAGGGTGGCTTGGCGGAAACCGAGATAGTAAAGAACGATCTGCTCCAGCGATTCGGAAGATTCGCCGTCGGAGGAATAAACCCAGTCTTCAATCGCCTCATTCAGTCGATTTGAAAGCTCATCGACGCGCTGCTGGGCGGTGGCGGCGTCCGACTTGGAGCAGAGCAAGGTGAGTTGGATGTCACCAGCGTGGGCCAGGATGGTGGTTTCCACGTCGGGATACGTGGTGTAGATGGGAGCCAGCAGCTTGTCGGCTTGCGACTCGGGAATCATGGCGGCGCGAAGGGTGCGCTTGGCGATGTGGCGAACGGGCAGAACGGCACGGAGTCGGGGCAGGCACTCGGCGTCGAACAGCGGAAGGCACTCGTGGGGCGGTCCGGGAAGCAGCATCAGCAGCTTGCGATAGCCGGAGTAGGTGGTGTCGAGCCACTGGCCGGGAGCGCTGCCGTTGGGGTTGGGCAGAAGGGTGGCGCCCTCGAGTACGTCCGCCTGCTTGAGATTGTTTTCCGGCATGGGGTGACTCCACGCGGTGGCGCGGGCGGCAAGAACAGCCAGGTGCGCGTCGTCGCGGCGCAGGGTGAGCGAGAGGGCTTCGGCCACGGCCTCGCGGGTCAGGTCGTCCTCGGTGGGACCGAGGCCGCCCATGATGGCCACAATGTCCACGCGGCAGAGCGCGGTGTGGATGGCGCTGACCAGATCCTTGCGACGGTCGCCAACGATGGTCTTGAAGGCGACGGTGACACCCAGATCGTTGAACTTTCCAGTTAGATGGAGGGAGTTCGTGTCCTGGCGGTAGGGCGTGAGCATCTCGGAGCCGATGGCGATGATTTCGGATTTCATAAAGGCAGCTTACAGCTTACAGCGAACAGCCTACAGTAAACAGCGCACAGCAGACAGTGGACAGCTTATAGCCGTTCGTCATTTTTGAACTGTTCGCTGTAAGCTGTCTGCTGTGCGCTGTCAAAGCCCCTCGACGCCCAAGTCCACATCAAAAACTGCTTCGTTGGTGGCGAGAATCACGGTGCCGAGCGGGGAGAACGCCAGACCGACGATGTCGGCGCCGGCCAGAACCAGGGTCGCCTTGCCTTGCGGGGTCACGCGGACCACGCCGCGACGGCCATGAAGGCAGGCAGCCAGATAGACGTCGCCTTCACGGGAGAGCGCCAGACCCTGCGGACGGCCCAGGCCGGAGTACCAGATGCGGGCGTTGCCGTGCGTGTCGATGGCCCAGATGGCGTCGTTCGAGGAGAGCGTGGGGCCAGTGACGTAGAGTGTGCCCGCGGCGTCGATGGCCAGGTGATAGGCTGCAGGGCTGGGCTCCAGAGTGGCGTAGACGAAGATCTGGCGGTCGGGGTTGATCTTGAAGATGGTTCCGCTGCGGTCGCCGACATAGAGGCTGCCATCGGCGTCGAAAACGGCGCCGGTGGCCACGCCCATTCCTTCGGCGTAGAGAACAGGCTCGCCGGCGGGATCGATGCGGTAGACGTTGCCCTCGGCGCGCGAGGTGACAAAGAGCTCGCCGTCTGGACTGAAGGCGAGGCCTGTGGGGTTCAGAATTCCGGTGACGAAGGGGGTTCCGCGGCCGTCGGGGCTGACCCGGACGATGGAAACCGGGGTCTGCTTGCCGCGTGGGCCGGAGATGGTGGCGTAAATCATGCCCGAGCGGCTGACCGCAGGGTTGGTGACCGGATGCAGGCCCTCGGAGAGCTGGTGAGCCACGCGCAGAGGAGCGGCGTTGCTCACTCCGGCGGGATTGTTGACCTGGACCAGTCCGGTCGTCGCATCCGCTGGAATCTGAAGGAGCAGACGGCTGGGACGGCTCATCAGCACCTGAGCCGGCTCGCCGTCGAGCAGCACGGTGGGCAGCACCGCGGGCGGACCGACGATAGGCCCCAGATTTGCGCCGAGCAACTCGACTTCACCGCCGGGCAGTGCGGCGGCGGGCACAATGTCGTCGATGCGCGGCGTGGAGATGGCTTCAGAGGCGGGTTGGATGCTGGCGCGGAACATATCAAATCCAAAGATGCAACAGCGATGCTACACCCAAAGCATACAATCCGGCACCTACATCATCGAGCACAATGCCCCAGCCCTCGGGAAGCTTTTCGAGTTGGTGGAGGGGAAAAGGCTTGGTGATGTCGAAGAGACGAAAGAGGAAGAGCGCGACGAGTGCGTGGCGCCAGTTGGCATGACTGCCGATGAGGGCGATCCATTGGCCGATTGCTTCGTCGACGACCACAAAGCCGGGATCCTGGCGGCCGCTTTCCCGCTCAACAATCGTCGCGGCGGGGATGCCGAGGACGAGCGCCAAGGCGATGGCGGCCAGCAGGGCGACGAGCAGCGCATGAGGTGCCGGGGAAACGCCCCAGGCGAAAGCGGCCCAGAGCAGCACGGCGGCGATTGAACCCCAGGTGCCGGGTCCGGGCTTGCCGAGGCCAGCGCCAAAAAAAGTGGCGACGGTCCAGGCCCAGAGGGTCTTGTGGGCGGCGGCGGAAGGGCTTTTGTCGGGCGCGGGGCTATTCGTCATCGGAGTCTTCGTCCTGGCCGCCGCCCACTTCGCCGAGGTTTTCAAGGACTTCGGGATCGAGAACGGGAGAGCTGATCTTGTAGACGCCCATCGCCCACTTGCCGAGATCAATTTTGCGGCAGCGGTCGCTGCAGAAAGGGAAGTCCTCGTCGCCGTATCGGACCAGCATTCCGCAGGTGGGGCAATGGAGAAGCTTAACGGATTTTTTCTTGGGTGTCATCGTCTATTTCACTTTAGAGCATTTTCGGAATACATGTAGACTTCTCAATAGCATTTGAAGGTGGCTTTTTCTTGAGGAAAAAGCCACTTAGCAGCATCGCTTTGGTCTATACCAATTCCGAAAATGCTCTACCGCGACTCGCCGAGGATGCGCGCCACAACGTCGTAGTCGTGGGCCTCGGTGATTTCGGCCTGGTAGAAGCAGCCGGGCTCCAGAGCTTCCAAGTCGCCGAAGTCGTTGATGTAAACTTTGCCGTCGATTTCCGGCGCGTGGAACTGGGTGCGGCCTTCCCAGAGCAGAGGCGTTTCCTCGCTTTCGCCCTCGGCCAGAAGCGTGAGCTTGCGGCCTATCCATTGCTGTTTGGCGCGCTTGCTGATGGACTGCTGAAGCTTCATCAGACGGCGTCGGCGGGATTCGATGGTGCGCTGGGGGACTTTGCGATCGAGCGAGAAGGAACCTGAACCCTCCTCGTCGGAGTAGCCAAAAACGCCGAGCCAGTCGAACTTCGCCTCGCGGACGAACTCCTCCAACAGCTCAAAGTCATGGAGCGACTCGCCGGGAAAGCCGACGATAAAGGCGGTGCGGAGAACGACGTTTGGGATGGTTGCGCGGACTTTCTTGATGGTTTTGAGGAAAATGGAGGCGCTGCCGCCGCGCTTCATGCGCTTCAAGACGGCGGGCGAGGCGTGCTGGAGGGGCAGGTCGAGGTATTTGCAGATGTTGTCGTGCTTGGCGATGGTCTCCAGAAGTCTGGTGGTGATGCGGTTCGGGTAGGCGTAGAGAAAGCGGAGCCAGCGCAGGTTGGGGATCGCGGCCACGGAGTCAAGTAGCTGCGCCAGGCCGTCCTTCATGCCGAGATCTTCGCCGTAACAGGTGGTGTCCTGGCCAATAAGCGTGATTTCACGCTTGCCTTGGGCGACGAGCTGCTGCGCCTCGGCAACGACCGATTCGAGGCGGCGGGAACGGAATTTGCCGCGCAGGTTGGGAATCACGCAGAAGGCGCAGGGATGGTCACAGCCCTCGGCGATTTTGATGTAGGCCGAGGTGGAGGGCGTGGTGAGAAAGCGCGGCGTGGTTTCGTCGTAGAGGTAGGTCGGCAACTGACGCGCTGCGCCCTGCCACAAGTCACGGCGGAAGCGGCCCTGGCGCTCGCGCAGGTCGCCTTCGGGGCGAGAAGTTGCCTCCGGGGCTAAAGTCCCCGCCGATTGCGGACCTGAATTCAGGGGCCTGAAGGCCCCTGCTCCCTCCGTGCGGAGCGTTTTGGGAGCGTGCTTATGCGTTCCGGCTTGCGATTCCTGGCCGGGGCGAACCTCGGCTGCCTTGCCGCGAAGAATATTGAAGGGCGAAGGCGCGGCGGGCGCGAGGCCTGCGGCTTCGAGAATGGATTCCAGCTCGCCGGTGCCGACGACGGCGTCCACTTCCGGGATGCCTTTCTGGATTTCGTCGCGGTAGCGCTCGACCAGGCAACCGGCAACGATCAGCTTTTTCGCCCGGCCGGAGGTCTTGTAGCGGGCCATTTCAAGGATCGCGTCGACCGACTCCTGCTTGGCCGTGTCGATGAAGCTGCAGGTGTTGACGATGAGGATTTCGGCCTCTTCGGGATGGGCGGTCAGCCGCGCGCCGGCGCGGTCGAGCAGACCCATCATCACCTCGGAATCAACGAGGTTTTTCGGGCAGCCTAGCGAAATAAAGCCCACGGTGGATGGCTTGGGCGAGGAGTTTTTGGTCACTTGTTCATTGTACCGGGACGGAGCATCGGCTCGGTGGACGTACCCCCCCCACCCGTATTCTGTAAAGAAAATCCTTCTTTTCAGTGAGATACGAGGTGGGTATCGCTGCAAAATCTTGCAAACAAAAGAGTTATTCGCAGAATCGTCATTCTAAAGGTGGTTAGCGGCGAATCTTGCCTGTCCCAGCGATCTGCGGCGATCCATCCCAAAGAGAAGCAACCGCTGCCCATGCACTTTTGGACTGTACGAACCGATGGTAACCAAACTTGGCGTAAATCTCTGCATTTGTTTCCGGTAGATTCCATGAGAGGTGATTGTCGGCATGGAGCTGTTTCCAGGATGAATTCAGGATTGGCGGGGAGGTTGAACAGCTCCATCATTACCTCTGAATCAACGAGGTTTTCGGGCAGCCTAGCGAAATAAAGCCCACGGTGGGAGTCTGAGCGAGGAGTTCTTGGTCGCTTTTCGATTGTGCCGGGATCGAAATGAAGTGCAGGGCTGAGGTCCTTGGCTTCCCACCCATGCGCCAGAAAAAACGCGCATGGATGGGGCACTGAACTGTTGTGGGGAACAGACAGAGAAAAAGTCCGCCGCTGGGTGCTAAAATCAGCAAGTGCCGGGTCCTACGCGACGTAATCCCGCCAACCCCGCCAGGTCCGGAAGGAAGCAACGGTAACGGGCTAGTGCGTGTGCAGTAGGTCACCCGGCGCTTTTTTGTTGCCGTGGGCACAGGACCTGATTCGGCTTGACGTGGAAAAACAACCGCAGGTCCTTCGACTCCCTTCGCGTTGCTCCGGTCGCTCAGGATGACAGACGGTTTGGGCGGTGGAATCCCAGGTCCGAGAATCCGGACCTGGGGCACCCGCTGAGGATGGCAGAAGTTTTATATTGACCGGAGAGCAGGGAACTGCTTCCATAGTTCAAGCCGCAGAGTTCGAGATTCAAGGAGAATGCATTGACCCTCACTGTTCGCCCCATCGTGGGCTGTCGCGCCAAGATTACGGCCTTCGGAACCTACGTTCCTCCGCAAGTTCTGACCAATAAAGACCTCGAAAACATGGTGGATACCAGCGACGAGTGGATCATGTCGCGCACAGGCATCCGCGAGCGGCATGTGCTGGCCAAGGGGCTGGGCGTGAGCACGATTTGCACGGAAGCGGCCAAGAAATGCCTGGCGATGCGGGGTATCGAGGGCAGCGAGATTGAGGTCATCATCGTGGGCACGGTGACGCCGGACATGATGTTCCCCTCGACGGCCTGCCTGGTGCAGCACAACATCGGTGCCGCGGGCGCTTGGGGATTCGATCTCTCGGGCGGCTGCTCGGGCTTCATGTTTGCGTTGCAGGCGGGCGTGAAGATGGTGGAAAGCGGAGCGCAGAAAAAGGTGCTGGTCTGCGGCGCGGACGCCAACACGAGAATGACTGACTACACCGACCGGACTACCTGCGTGCTGTTTGGCGACGGCGGCGGCGCGGTGCTGATCGAGCCGGCCGAGGAGGGCGAGATCGGCTTCATCGATTACGCAAATGAGATTGACGGGTCGGGCGCTGGGGCGTTGAACATGCCCGCAGGCGGCAGCCTGAATCCAGCCAGCCACGAGACCATCGACAAGCACATGCACTACATTCACCAGGATGGCCCGGCGGTGTACAAATTTGCCGTGCGCAAGATGGCCGAGGCCACGACCAAGCTGCTGGAACGCAACAATGTGACCGGCGCGGAGTTGGGCTGCTTCATTCCTCACCAGGCCAATCTGCGGATTATCAAGGCCACTGCCGATCGGCTGGGCATGGACCCGAGCCGGGTGATCGTCAATATCGACAAGTACGGCAACACCTCGGCCGGGACCATTCCTCTGGCCATTGAGACGGCCGTCGAAGAAGGCAAGCTCAAGAAAGGCGATCTGGTGCTGATGGCCGCCGTGGGCGCTGGATTCTCGGTGGGCGCGACGCTGATGCGGTGGGAGATCTGAAGACAGCGGAGTGAGCGCCGTTTGCGGAGTTAGCGGAGTTAGCGGAGTTAGCAAAAAAGGGCCGGTCCTTCGGGGATCGGCCCTTTTTTTATTGATCTGGCCCTAAAGAGTGGAACCGAGGTATCCCGCCCATTTCCGCAAAAAACGCGGAAATGGACGGGGCACGGAGTCTTAGCGCATTTTCGGAATACATGTAGACTTTTCAATAGCGCTGGAAGGTGGCTTTTTCTTGAGGAAAAAGCCACCTTCCAGCGTGGATTCGGTCTATACCTATTCCTAAAGTGCTCTAGCCTATTGGGCCGGATCAATAAGATTTTGATCTGCTACTCTCTGCGCATCCAGCGAACAGGGTGGTCTCCAATAGGAACGAGGGCATTATCATAAGGGTTTCCTCTACCCACCAATGCTTTCCCGTCCTCGGATAGCGCGAACGTAACAACCACCTGCGAGAAAGGATACGCGGGATCGTGTCCTGATAGCCGGAAACTGAGCTCCCTGCCCCGGACTTCAACATTATCGATACCCCACTTCGACCGGGAGCAACTGTTTGTAATCGTCCATCGCCCGCCGCTTTGCTTGACGGTATAGTCGCATTCTGGATTTGACTTACCGCCGAGAAAAAAGTCGTTTGGAGTGGTGTCTTCATACCACCTTCCCTCGACCGTATATTTCATGGCCTCGACGACAGCGCGCTCTTCTTGCCGCTTCTCGCTCAGAAGCTTGCTTTGCAGTTCTTCCGCTTGTTTCTTTGCTTTTGCGTCTGCCTCCCTCTGTCCGAGCACTTCGAGCCTGTAGATTTCGTACTCGGTATTGCGGGCATCCTCGGATTTGCGGGCGTCGGCGGACTGGGTGAGTTGGTAATAACTCAGGCTGGCGACGGCGTCGTTGTACCGCCCCACGAATGCCTGGGCGGTGGCCAGTTTCTTATACGCATCTCCCCACCAAGGCGCAGCCAACAACGCGGCCTGGTACTCTTCGATGGCGCGCTGCTCGGAGCCGGGATATTCATCCTCCGATTTCGTGAGGACGACGGCCATTACAAAGTGCCCACGGGCTTCTTCTGGAATTTCCGGTGGTGTCTTCATGGCCTGCACCAGCTTGATGATCTGTGTCCGAGCGGCGCTGCTGGGATCGGCGACAAACTGCCGCAGCACTTGCTGAAACTGCAGCGAGGCTTGTTGGTGGTCAATATCGCGTCTCAGATCCTCCGCCTTGTGGGTGTCATCCCCAGGGCGCGCGCTCGCCAGACAAAGCGCCAGATTGTGTCTGGCGCGATCATAGTCAGTGCCCTGGGCGTATGCGGAGGCGGCGCCGTAGTAGGCATTGGCATACCAGGGAGCCTGCACGGCAGCCAGCTCAAATAGCTTGGCCGCAGCTTTGAAATCGTCTGCGGATGAAGCCGCATTCTTCTGCGCGGTTGCCTTGGCAAAAGTGTCCCGCGCAAGCTGGGGAATGGCCGGAGCCGGATTCAAAGTCTTGGCGAGCGAAATGATCTCGTCGCGCAGGGTGGTATCTCCAGGCCTGCCTTGGAAATCTGCCAGGTAGGCAGCGAGCTGCTTGCGAGAAGCCGCATCAGCGGTCTGCTGCCGCGAAGGGGCAGCGTGTTTCGTTTGCACTGGCGCCGGAGCGGCGATTGCGAAGGGCAACGAGAAAAGCATGAGCCCGAAAAGAATCGATCCTGTTTTCATGTGCGCTCTCTCTGCGTACCAAATGATTTGAAGTAAGGGTACCCGTTATTTTCGGGACCTTCTTATGCTGAGTGTTTATTCTCTGAAATTGTATGTCCTTGATGCGGATTTCGAAACCAGCTTCGCCTTTTCTGTGGAAAACCGGGCGATTCTGCGTCGCCCCAGACTCGCTGCTTGACATGAGAGTTCTCTCAGGGTAATGTGAGCGAAATTACCAAAGTTCGCGGTTGGGTTCTCTTTGAGGAGGGAATACTGTGCAATTTCAGGACACACGGGTTAAAAAATGAGCACATTGCCTCAAGATGCAGCCTGCGCGGCGGCGCCCGAACTGGATGAGGAGCGGCTGGCCTGGCTGGCGCTGGTGCTGGCTCCGGGGCTGGGTCCGAAGCGGATTCTGGACGCAGCGAAAGCGCTGGAGTCGGCGAGCCAGATTTTTACCCTCTCGCTGACCGAACTGGAAGGACTGAAGTTCCCGTCTCAGGCGGCGCAGTTTATCTTCGACGGCAAGGCGCGCCAGGCGGCCGAGGCGGAGTGGGCGCGCGTGGCGGCGCAGGGGGCGACGCTGGTGACCTACAGTTGCGCGGAGTATCCGGAGCGGCTGAAGGAAATCTACGATCCGCCGCCGGTGCTGTGGGTGCGCGGCGCGACGGAACTGCTCAGCCGGCCGGGAATTGCGGTGGTGGGCACGCGGCATCCGTCTCCGTACGGCTCGGGGATGGCGGAGATGCTGGCGCGGGACTTGGCGGCGCGGCGGTTGCTGATTATCAGCGGCATGGCGCGGGGCGTCGACTCCTGCGCGCACAAGGGCGCTCTGGCGGCGCGCATGCCGACCGTGGCCGTGTGGGGTACGGGCATTGACGTGGTCTATCCCAAGGAAAACAAGAAGCTGGCTGAGGAGATTCTGGCCACCGGCGGGGCGATTGTCAGCGAGTTGCCGATGGGAACCTTTCCGGCGCCGCAGAACTTTCCCCGGCGCAACCGCATTCTGAGCGGGTTGAGCGTGGCAGTGCTGGTCGTGGAGGCCGCGGAGAACTCCGGCACGCGGGTGACCTCCCGCTGCGCCGCCGAACAGAATCGGGACCTGTTCGCCGTGCCCGGAAACGTGACCAGCAAGGGCTCATGGACACCCAATACGCTCATCAAGCAGGGAGCCAAGCTGACGGCTACCTGGGAGGACGTATGGGAGGATTTGCCCTCGCAGATTCGGCTGGAACTGGAGTCCGTGGCGCCAGCGGAGTCCAAATCGGAGACGACCGCATCGCTCTTGCCCGATCCGGCTTTGCGGCCGGAGGAGACGATCGTGCTGGAGATTCTGCGCGCCGACGAAAGCCTGCAAATCGACGAGATTCTGGAGATGCTGGAGACGCAACTGACCTCATCGGAGGTTTTCACGGCGCTGTTTGAACTGGAGATGATGGGCCGGATACGGTGCTTGCCGGGCAAGAATTATGTGCGGCTGATGTGAACCGGCGCGATGCGAGCTTCGTATTGATCCGGCCCAGAAGAAATGCATCGGCTTCCCACCTTTACGCCAGGATTGCAAGACGCAGGTTCTTCGACTTCGCTGCGCTTCGCTCAGCGTGGGTCAGGAGACCCACGCTACAGCCGGCCGGGAGGCCGGCGCTACAGTTTTATCTCTCGCGGGTCGGTATAGCCGGTGCGGGACTGTTACAAAATTCGCTCATAGGGCAGATAGGCCGGTTCCCAGAAATAGGCGCGGAGGCGTTCGCGCAGCGTTGCATCGTCTACGGTTTCGGCGGTTCCGTCGTCCATGGCTTGCTTGGCGACGGCTTCGGCCACCACCAAACTCACTTTGCGACAATCGGTCATCATCGGAAGCAGCGGTTCGTTCCTGTCCTTGAGCATGGGCGACTGGCTGGCAAGCGCCTTGGCGGATGCCATGATCATGGCGTCAGAGACGCGCGTCGTGTGCGAAACCAGAATCCCCAGAGCCAGGCCGGGAAAGATAAACGAGTTGTTGATCTGCGAGATGCGGACCAGCTTGCCGTTCACATCGACCGGATCGAAAGGGCTGCCAGTGCCCACCAAGGCGCGGTCATCGGTCCAGCGCAGCAGGTTCGCCGGTGTGGCCTCGGCCTTGGATGTGGGGTTCGAAAGCGGGAAGATGATCGGCTGCTCCGCATGGCTGGCCATTTCGCGCACAACTTCCTCGGTAAACGCGCCGGGTTGAGCGGAGACGCCCACCAGAATCGTGATTTTGGCGTTGCGCATCACATCGAGAAGTGAAATGGAGCCTGAGTTGGTGAGCTTCCATCCCTCCACGTCGAACCTTTTGCGCACCAGCGGTTTTTGATCGGGGCGGATGCCTTCGCATCCCTCGATCAGGAGCCCCTGGCGATCGAAGGCATAGATGCGCTGACGGGCCTCGGCTTCAGTCAGCCCCTCTTCTTCCATGGCGGCAATCAGCAGATCGCCAATGCCAATTCCCGCCGAGCCGGAGCCGAACATGGCAATGCGCTGATCCTTGAGCAGACGTCCGGTGGCGTGAACGGCGGCCAGCAGCGCGCCGGTGGCGATGGCTGCGGTGCCCTGAATGTCGTCGTTGAAGGTGCAGAGGCGGTCGCGGTAGCGCCTCAACAGCGTGGCCGCGTTGACGCCGGCAAAGTCCTCCCATTGCAAGAGAATCTTCGGCCAGCGGTGCTCGACCGCGCTGACAAACTCCTCGATGAAGGCGTCGTACTCCGCGCCGCGAACACGCTTGTGCCGCCAGCCGATGTAGATGGAATCTTCCAGCAGGCTTTCCCTGTCCGTGCCTACGTCGAGCAGAATGGGCAGGCAATGCTCGGGAGGAATGCCGCCCAGAGCGGTGTAGAGCGCCATTTTGCCGATGGGAATGCCCATCCCGCCCGCGCCCTGGTCGCCCAGGCCGAGAATGCGCTCGCCGTCCGAGACCACGATGCAGCGCACATCGTCATAGCGCGGGTTGGCGAGAATCTCCGCCATGCGGTCCTTGTGCGGATAGCTCAGGAAAAGGCCGCGCGGACGGCGCCAGATCTCGCTGAAGCGCTGGCAGCCCTCGCCCACGGCCGGCGTGTAGACAATGGGCACCAACTCTTCGGTATAGTGCTCGATCAGCGAGTAAAAGAGGGTCTCGTTGGTGTCTTGCAAATCGCGCAGGTCGCTGTATTTCAGGAAGGCTGTTTTCCGGTCGTCCAAAGCTCTCTTGCGGCGTTCCCGCTGGTCTTCGAGGTTTCCGATGTGAGGCGGCAGCAGTCCATGCAGGCCAAAGGCCGCGCGCTCCTCCTCGGTAAAGGCCGTGCCCTTGTTGAGCCGCGCATTCAGCAGCAGCTCGATTCCATGAAGACGGGTCTGGATCACGCCGGTCTTTGCCTGGGATTCCTCACTCATTGCAGCCTTCTCTCCGATGCGATTCTATGCCGATTTACGTCGATTTTCCTGCTCAAATCCGATGTAAGATTCCATGCTACTTCATCAGTAGCGGCGCGTTCCTGTTGCGCGTGCCGCTGCGGCGGCTCTGGCTGCCGACTCCCGTTTGAGGAACTCGATCTCCTCAAGCGTGTGCGTACACAGTTTTCAGCTCTTGTTGCTAGCCGAAAAGCCTGTCCCGGAGGAAGAGCCAAAACCTACTCGAAGGTGAGCAGGACAATCTCCGGGCAGGTTCCGACGCGCATGGGTGGACCCCAGGTTCCCGCGCCGCTCGATGTGTAAACTTGCAGCTTGCCGAATCGTTGCAGGCCATAGGTGAACTTGCCGAAGGCGCGTCGCGTGAACCAAGTGAAGGGCAGGATCTGTCCTCCGTGGGTGTGGCCGGAGATCTGGAGGCTGATGCCGGCTTGCTCGACAATGGGCAGACGGCTGGGCGTGTGGTTGAGCAAAATGCTGGCCCGGTCGGGAACCAGGCTCAGGCTCTCCAAGGTGGCGCGCAGGCGGATGGGGGAGCCTGAGTCGCCGTTTGGAATTCCTACAATCTGCAGGCCATCGACGGTGACTTTTTCGTTTACGAGGACATGGATGCCGATGCTGGTCAGGACCTCGCCATAGTAACCGGCATTGCCAAACTCGTCATGGTTGCCGGTGGAGAAGTAGCTGCCGAAGGGCGGAGCGAGCGCACGGAAGGGCTCGGCCAGAGTGGAGGCGTCGCTCTGGCCGCCGTCGAAAAAGTCGCCGGGGAAGAAGATGATCTCCGGCTGAAGACGGGCGGCCAGAGCCACGATACGGCGGCTGAAACTGGGGCCGTTGATGTGCCCCAGATGCAGGTCGCTGGCGACCAGGGCGGTGCGGCCGCGCCAGGACTCGGGCAGGTCAGGCAGCTGGATGGGAATTCGCCGGATGCGGATGAAACGCGCATTCACCATGCCATAGACGCCAACCAGAAGCGCCAGACCGAAGAATGCGCCGACCAGCAGCGGTCGGTTGACGGTGATCCCCACAAAGCGCAATCCCGGCAGCATCAGCGCGAAGCTCGTCAGCCAGCAGAGGCATGCGGCGAAAAAGAAGAAGTTGAGCAGCCCCAGCCAGATCGCGGCCAGCCGGTAGAGGAGCTTGACCAGCCAATTTGTGTAGTAGAACCCCAGCAGGGCGGCGGTCATGAAACTGAAGGCCAGCAGGAAGATCGACGTCCGCAGCGCCAGTGTGGCCGGCGCGCTGAGAGGCCACCAAAAAACGACCCAAGTGTGATAGATGAACCAATGGGCAAGAAGCAGAAGAAACTGGATGAAGGTGATGCCCAGAACTGGCCAAGTTTTCAAACCTGATCTCCTGTCTTCAATTCTTGCACGAAGGGCAAAGTGCGCGGACATCTCACTTGCCCAAAAATGAAGACACTTGTCTGTGCTGAAACCGTCCGATTATAATTCCGCCACTATGGCAAATGCCTTATCTGTAGCCGGGTCAAACTCGAAGTACAAACAGCCGGACTCAAGGCCCGCCGGATTCCTGGGCGGGCTTTGGCATGGGCTCATCGCTCCGATCACCTTTGTCGTCAGCTTATTCGTGAGTGGCGTGAGCATCTACGAGACAAACAATAACGGTCGTTGGTATGAATTCGGATTTCTGATTGGAATCTGTGCTCATGCCAGCGATCACGAAGCGGGCCACGTAATCAGAGGGTAGGCCGGGATCAAATTCAGCCGTGCGTGAAACAATCGTCTTGCATGACCAGTTCCCCGAACGGCGCGCTTGGCCTTTACATTTCGATTCCTTTTTGCCGGTCGAAGTGCACCTACTGCAACTTCGCCTCGGGGGTGTATCCGGCCAGCGAACACGCGCGCTACATGGACCGGCTCCTCGCCGATATGGCTGCGGCTCGCGCCTGGGCCGGGCGGATGGGTGCTGTCTTGCCAAGCCGCGTGGATACGGTTTATCTAGGCGGGGGAACGCCCAGCCTGCTCGCGCCGGAGCTGTTGACGCGCCTGTTCAAGGCGGTGCGTGCGGAGTTTGACCTCGACCCGGAGGCGGAGATTACCGTCGAATGTGCGCCGGGCCAGCTTCGGGACGAGGTTCTGCAAGCGCTGGTTGCTTCAGGCGTAAACCGCGTCAGTCTGGGCGTGCAGTCGTTCATTGACAGCGAGGCGGCTGGCTGCGGGCGGCATCATAGCCGGGCCGTAGTGCTCGATGACATTGCGCGGCTGCGTACCGCGGGCATCTTGAACCTGAATGTGGACCTGATTGCCGGCCTTCCGGGCCAGGCTCTTGCATCGTGGGAGGAGTCGCTGGCGGTGCTGGCCGCGACATGCGTTCCCCACGCCAGCGTCTACATGCTGGAGGTGGACGAAGACTCGCGGCTGGGCAGGGAAGTGCTCGGCGGAGGCGCCCGTTACCATGCCGGCTCGGTTCCCACCGACGACTTGATTGTGCAAATGGATTCGGCGGCCATCGAAGGGCTGAAGCAAGCCGGCCTGGAGCAGTACGAAATTTCGAATTTCAGCCGTCCCGGGATGGAGTCGCGCCACAATCTTCGCTACTGGCAGAGGCGGCCTTATCTGGGGTTGGGCCTCGATGCTTCTTCGATGCTCTGCGAGGCACGGCCAGAAGAAGATCACGTCAAAGCAGTTCGCGTCCTGCGTTCGACGACCACCGATGATCTGAAGGCCTATCTTGCGGGAGCCGAGCCGGTCGAAACAACCTGGCTCACTTCCGCGCAGCAGCACGAGGAGGCATGGTTCCTGGGACTTCGGTTGAATGCCGGCGTGGAAGTGGCCGCCGTCGAGCGGAAATTTGGCGCGGCGATGGTCGCCCCGGCGCTGGAAGCCGTTGCGCGGCTGGTCGAGGCTGGGCTGCTCGTTTCCGACGGCAAAACGGTTCGCCTGACGCCGCGCGGACGGCTGTTTTCCAACGATGTTTTTCAGGAGTTTCTTGACCTGGATGTTGCGGCTGCTGAAGTGTGAAAGATCTACATCTTTCCTTCGTCCCCCGCTTGCTCATGAATCGCCGTCCCCTTTGCCGCGAAAGCCCAAGTATCTCCCAGGAAGAAGTTGAGAATGGAGCAGCAGAGAATCGCGACGCCGTTCGAGACGAGCAGCGGCAGATGCGCGGCGTCGACGAGCAGCCGCATCAGCGCCAGATTCCCCAGCATCGAAACCATCCCATTGGAAAGATGAAACCGCACCATTTGCCATAGCAGCGCCGAGTTGTCGCGGCGGTCGCGCCAGGTGAAGCGCAGATGCCACGCAAAATTGTGGAGCAGCGTCAGCTCGATGGCCGCGGCCGTTGCAACCAGGTAGTGGCCCTCTGCCCACCGGTTGAAGAGGGCCAGTGCGGCTAATTGGACAACCATTCCCATGGCTCCTACCAGATTGAACTTACCCCAGCGGATGAACATGTTCATGGCAACGGCTCCTGCCGGTAGAGTTGCGCTGTGTGGCGCAGGGTGATGGTCACCGCCATCCCGAACATGCTCGCGGCTGCGATGATTCCTCCGAGATCGAACAGCAGCATTCTGTATCCGAACAGCGTTGCGTACGGGCTATGCAGCAGCGCCAAGTTGCCGATCACCAGCAGAATCCGAATCTCCGTGGGGCCGAAGATGCCCTGCGAAATTTGAAAACAGGTCAAGGTATAGGTGGCTAGGTAGCTCTCGCTCGACAGCAGCAGAAATGCCACCAGCATCGCGATTGCCGTCTGCCAGTGCAGAAATCCTGAGCAGCCCAGTCCGCACATCAGCGCCGCGGCTCCGAAGATGTCCACCATGTGATCCACATAGAAGCCATAGCGCGGACGCTGCTGCCGGCGCACACGCGCCAAGGTTCCATCCATGCTGTCTCCCAGCCAGTTCAGGGCCAGGCACAGAATCGCCAGCAGCAGCGCGTAGCGATTCGTGCGCGACCACGCATAGCAGACTCCGGCTCCGATTTGCGCGCTCAGCCCGAGCAGGGTCAGTTGGTCTGAGCTGACCCACTTAGGCGCGCGCTCGGCCATCCACTGCAAGGCGCGCCTCTCGATGGAAGCCGTCAACGCCTGATTCACACGGCGCGCCGGCGCAAAGGCTGCGTCGTTCTTTGTTGATGCGGACGAAAGATTCATCGTTGCGAATGGAGTATTCATCTTCGTGTCCTTTCCTGTTGCTGTTTTTCGCACAGAAATTCCCCGCCTCGATCTAGCAGAGGAATTTCTCCGAATAGGTAGCTGTTTTGAATGGGAGCGGCTAACCAGGCTGCGGAAATAGGACTGAGCCTAGTTTGAACTCCAAAAAAGCATCCCCCCAGGGCTAAAGCCCGCGTTAATTCTGCGGCACTTACGGCACGACTGAAGTCGTGCCCTGTTACGAAGCAGCCTGCGGAAACATCTTCCACCAGCTTTTCCGCAGCCCGTTTGGTCCGTGCAGATGCCGTGCAAGATTGACGCTGGTTGAGGGGATCTCATCTTCGCAACGCATTGCACGTCGAGCGCAAGGTGAAATCCAGTGACTCGCGAGGAACACTCTCCACAAAAGGCCCAACCGCCCAGCCGAGACCGCGTGGGATGGAGCGTGTCAGCGAGACCGACTCGATCTGCATATACAGTCCGCCGTCCCGCTCTTCGTAGCTCCAGTAGGTGTTCATCCGCCACAGAAAGCCGTGCTCCTCGCTGGCGCTCAGAGCGTGTTCGCTGCGCGTGCCGGGCGAGCCGATCTCTGTAATTTTGGTGCTGCGCGAGATGCTGTATCCGTGCTGCGCATCAAGCCGCGCGAAGGTGATGTCGTAGCTCGTATCCATCACCACCGTGATGACGTGCCGCTGGCGTACCCGCATGACAGCCTGAAGATGATCGTTGTGCGCCGTGAGAATTTTTGCCCGCAGGATTTGCGGGGAATAGTGCTGAGGATAGGCGTTGAAATCCTTCATCAGGCGTTCGAAGTCCGCGGCTTTGGCCCCCGGCGCGAAGGCCGTGCCGCGCCAGTGGTGCAGCATCGCTCCGGGCAAATCCATGCCCGCTGAAGGCGTAAGCTGCTCGACGATCAACTCTCCCCGCCGAAGGCTCTGCTCACTCTGCGCGGGCGCAAGATAGCCCTTTTGCGCCCGGTGTTGCTGGGCGAGTCTCGCCTCCACTCTCCTGAAATATGTGTTGAACGCCGAAACAGCCGCGGGCGCGGGCTCTGCCGCAAGCGGCCTGGGAGCGGCCACAAGCATCAGCGCCGCGCAAAGAACGAAGAATTTCAGGAAACCTGTCGATTGGCGTTGCATCATGAACAGCACCTTACTACGGCCAGGATTTCGAGGCAATGCAAGAACCCTCATTTGCGGATGGCATGTTCCTCACTGTCCAAGAGATTGCAACCATGCGACTTGCGCGGAGTTGTACATGTGCCGGTAGTCTTGAGACGCCCGCGCAATCGGCTACAATGGTCCGAAGCCATGACAGACCCGCAGCCAACACGGCGCTATCGCTTCGGATTTTTTGAAGTTGATGAGGCCACCGGAGAGCTTCGCCGCCAGGGCGCCCGCGTCAAGTTGAACACGCAGCCCTTTCAGGTGCTGCTCCTGCTGCTGGAACGCCGCGGCGAAGTGCTGACTCGAGAGGAAATCTCCCGCGAATTGTGGCCTGACGGAACCTTCGTAGACTACGAACACGGCGTGAACTCGGCCGTTAATCGCATCCGCGAGGCGTTGGGAGACAAGGCCGGCAATCCGAGATTCGTTGAGACCCTGGCCCGCCGCGGATATCGCTTCGTGGCTCCGGTTGAACGAGTCGCCGCCGAAGATCCATCTCCCTCGCTGTCCGAGTCCCCGGCAGCGGCAGGGCAAGCAGCCCCGCCGGCAGAACCTGAGGGCAAACTTATCAGCCGGATGCTGGCCTCCCCGCAAGAGCTTCCGAAAGCCTCGTATCCGGTCGTGCAGACGCTCTTTGTCCTGATGCAATTCATGTACCTGGGCTTCTATGTTGGGGCGCTGGCAAACCTGGCGGAGCTTCAGGAGCTTTTTTCGCCGTTGCCGAAAGCAACTGAGACGCTTGTTGTTCTGATCGTGACGGCTGCCATCCTGATTCCTGTCCGTGCCTACGTGCTCTGCGCCGTGCTCTTTCATGCGCCCGGAATTCGCCGGAATCTTCTATATCTATGGCCGTTTCTGCTCGTTCTCGATGAGCTATGGGCTCTGTCGCCCTTTCTGCTGCTGCACCACATCAATTTCGGACTGGCACTGGCCTGCATGACACTGCTCGTCTATTCGCCTTTTGCGCAGCGGTCCCTCATCTTGATGGGTGCGGGTGGCGCCGATCCTGACAGCCCGGAAGCTGTCCGCTGACTAGCTGATAGGGCAGTTTGTTTCTTGTCTGGGTGGCGCACCCTCGGCACGCCTCGTATTTGCGCCTGAGGTGGAATGCCACACATCCTCCATGCAGCGCACAAGATCATGCTGTCAGAGAGCTGACGATTATTATCAATAGATGCATACTCGTTTGTACGCAGCCTTCATTGTCGCGCTAACGCTTATCGTATTCGTCACGCCAAGCCGTGCTGCGGAGCCAGGTGCTGGCTTCAATGTGATCAAGTATGAGCTGGCACTTTCTCCTGATCTCGTCAGCAAGACAGTTGCCGGCACTGAGACAATTCTCTTTAGAAGTGAAACGCATGACCTGCGGCAAATTGTGTTCTCTGGCAATGCGCTGATTATGGATGATGCAAAGCTGAACGGAAAGGCAGTTCACGTCTCAACAGATCACGGCGTGCTCCTGTTTGGTCTTCCCGATGGGCTGGAGCCAGGAAGCACGGCTTCGCTCCGCATTGTCTATCATGGTATTCCACGAAAGGGCATTACATTCACGCCAACTTCCGTCTATACGAGCTATGACGCTTGTGACTGGATGATTTGCGTTGAGGATGCTCCCGGCGACAAAGCGGAATTCTCCCTCGATTTACATGTTCCTGCTGGCATGACTTCCCTTGCAAGCGGAGAATTAATCGGAAAGTCGAAAGCCGAGGATGGTAGTGAAATTCATCACTGGCGAAGTTCGCGTCCATACTCCGCATACCTTTTCGATTTTGCGATGGGCAAGTTCGTGACCGTGCGCAGCCATCAGGATCACGCGGAGTTGCTCTACATGAGCGACGTGGCAAACAAGCAAGAGCTACTACAAACCTTCGGAGAGACTGGCGCGATGGTAAAGTTTCTGTCCGAAAAAGCGGGCCTTGGTCTGCCTGCCGGAAGCTATGCGCAGTTACTCGTTTCCGGTGACGAAGCACAGGAATCAGCAACTTACTCGATTATCGGTAAAGATAATATCGACCCCAAGGACGACTGGGCGACCGTTCACGAACTCGCACACCAATGGTGGGGCAATCTTGTCACCTGCGCAACATGGAAAGATTTCTGGCTTAACGAGGGAATTACGGTGTACATGACGGCGGCCTGGAAAGAGCATCAGCATGGCCATGATGCCTACGAAGCAGAGATGAACGTTGCGCGCGTTCGTGTGGCAAAGATCAAAGCGAAGGGATGGGACAGGCCTCTCGCTTTTGGTGGAGAATATCCATCAATTGGAGTAAGGCGGGCGGTCCAATACAGCAAGGGCGCACTCTTCATGGAACACCTGCGCAGTGTCGTTGGCGATGATGCATTTTGGGCTGGGCTCCGCACCTATACGCGCGCGCACGCTGGCGGCACGGTAACAAGCATCGACCTCGAACGTGCGATGGAAAAAGCTAGCGGCCGAGATCTTTCAGGCCTTTTCGCCGAGTGGGTTTTCGGACCAGGAAAAGGCGCCTGTCTTACCGTTGGTGGTTGCCCAAATAACCCCTCATCGGCGGAAATTGTGAATCCGTAAAACTGCGCAGGTCCTATCGCTTTACCAGGCCAGCAGCTCGTCGTCGGAGCTTGGCGAGAGAAAGGTGACTGGCGCGGCGGTAGGTCGTGGGCATTCCCCGGCACACTGGATCGACTCCGGTCCCTGCTCCTTGGCCAACTGCAGCGCTTCCTCGGACTCGCGCAGAACCACCACCGGCGAGCGGCCCAGGCTGGAGGCGATGCCGAAGCAGGCCGACAGGCGAATGGCTTCGCCGTTCACGTGGAAGGGCGAAGCGAAGACTTCGGCGCAGAGGCGCTCGGCCATTGTGACAGCGTTGTTGCTGTCGCAGCCGGGCAAGGCAAGGAAAAACTCGTCCTTGCCGGCGCGGCCCAGCAGGTCGTAGCTGCGCAACAGGCGCGTGGTGCGGGTTGCCACCTGGCGCAGCAGTTCGTCGCAGGCCTCTGTGCCCAGCCGCGAGTTCCAGTGGCCGAAGTCGTCAATGTCGAACAGAATAATGCACAGCGAATTCTGCATCCGCTGCACGCGGTCCGTCTCGCGAAACAACATCGAGAGCATGGTTTCGCGGTTGTAGACGCCCGTCAGCCGGTCGGTCTGGGCGTTGAGCGTGGCGGCCTCGCGCAAGCTTTCCAATTCGCACCGCCTGTTATGGTCGCGCAGAACAGCTTCCAACCGGAGCCGCAGGAAGGCGGGTTCGGTCGAGCCTGGCGTTATGTCGTCGATCACGCCTTCGGCCAGCCAGTCGCACCGCTCCGGGGTGACGGTGTCCGAAATCAGGACAATCGGAAAACTCCTGCCGTCTGTCTCGGCGCGCGCGGCGGCCAGCAACCTCCCCATCTCCATGCCGGGCAGGTTGACGTCGATTACGGCTAGCGTGGGCGCTTCCACTGCGGTGAGCGCGGGCAAGGCAGCTTCGGCGGAAAGAAAGACTTTTACGCACGCGCCGCCGGCGGCCAGCACGGGTTCAATGGCCGCCAGCAGTATAGGTTCGGCCGATGCAAGCAGGTATGTCGAAGTGGAGTTTACGAGCATCCTCAAAACCTCAACAATGGATGCATCGGCGAAGATTAGAAATTATTTAGACAGAAAGCAAAAAATCTTAAGTGCTTTCAATCACTTCTGAGCTCAGATACAGGTGCCAAAAGTACCGCGGGGTTACAGAATGGAATCGAGCCAGAGCTTCCAGAAACGCGCGGCTGCCGCTTCCAGTGCGGTCGCGTGTTCGAGGGCCGCGGAGCGCAGGCTGGCGGCGGGTATGCCTGCGTGATGTAATTCACAGGCATGGCCCACATACCAGCGTTCCAACCCGGCAGCAGAGACCTCGGGATGAAACTGCAGCCCCAGCGCATAATTTCCGACGGCGAAGGCCTGGCTGGCATAGCGCGCTGACTGGGCCAGAGGAAGCGCACCGGTGGGCAGGTCGAAGGTGTCTCCGTGCCAATGAAAGACGGAAAGCCCGGGGGTGAGCAGCGGGGCGAACCATGCGGGCGGAGTGGCGTTCGGCGCGGCCTGGAGGGGCGACCAGCCGATCTCCGCGCCATTTTTGCCGGCGTAGACGCGGGAGCCGAGCGCCGCGGCCATCAGTTGCGCGCCCAGGCAGATGCCAAGAATCGGCTTGTGCGCCGCCAAGCGTTGGCCAATGCAGGCAATCTCGTCCTTCAAAAAAGGATAATCCTGCTGGTCGTAGACCCCGATGGGACCGCCAAGCACCACCAGAAGGTCGCAGGACTCGGCCTGCGGCAAGGGAAAGCGCACCGTGGCGACGTCGATGCTTTCAATCTCGAAGCCGCGTGCATGGAGCGGCTGATCCAGGGAGCCAAGATTCTCAAAAGCGACGTGATTGAGCACAAGGGCGCGATGGATGGGTGTCGGCATGAAAATAGTTTATTCGACCGGGGCTCGCGGTCCGGCGCTGGCTGCGGGAGCTATTTTTCTGCTTCTGCTTTGGCTTTTTCCGCCGGACTGCGAGGCGAATCGATGGTTTCTCCCGCACGCACCGAGGGGTTTGAGCGCGTTCGGGCACGGTGCAACCAGATGTGGCGCGCCACTCCTGCGGCTGCCATCAGTAGCCCGACGAGCGAGACGAAAAGGGCGATCAGTAACCAGCGCATAGGAGAAATCTAGAGGCAGAATACCAGAGGCGCCTGGGGTTGCATTCCGGTCTCATGGCTGGCGCAGGCTGGCGTGCAGCCAATCGAGATAAGGCTGGCTGGCGGCATCGGCCTTCAGAACAAGGAACTCGGGCGTTTCGTAGGAGTGCAATTCGTGCAGCCGAGCTTCCAGGGCTGTGAGTTGCTCGGGAGCGGTCTTGAGCAGCAGCAGGGTCTCGGTGGCGGATTCGACTTCACCATGCCAGCGGTAGATCGACTGGACGGCTGGAATCAGCGTGGCGCAGGCGGCCAGCCGTTCCTCGACTAGCGTGCGGGCCAACTGGTCCGCCTCCTCTGCGTTGGCGGCGGTGGTCAGTACGATGCGGGCTGGCGGCGTGGGTTCGGGCATGGCGGTTTCCACAGTCAGTGTACGAGCAATCGTCGCAGATAAGCCAGTGCAAAGCGCGTGCGGTGCGATTTCGCGTAAAAGTGAGAATCCCTTTTGACAACGCCGGCGTTTCTTTGATTCTGCCTTCAGACGAGGGGGTCCGCTTGCTCTATCCTGATCGTATGAAGAAGGCTTTGATCCTTGCTATTTGTCTTGTTTTTGCGTCGGGCGGTTTGCGGGCGCAGACGCCTGGCTGGCAACCGTCGGCAGGACATACACAAACACCGATATGGCTTGGAGCCGTGCCCGATGCGCGGCCTGCCAAAGGGGCAGAGACAGTTACGACGACAGGCAAAGATTCGCTGGTCGCCGGTAGGCCGGTGGTTTGGGTGGAAAACGTATCGAGGCCCACGATGACTGTCTATTCGCCAACGGGAAAGAATGCAGGCGTTGCGGTCGTCGTGTTTCCTGGTGGGGGCTACGAGGGGCTGGCCATTGACCTGGAAGGCACGGAGGTCTGTGATTGGCTGACCTCCAAGGGAATCACCTGTGTACTGCTGAAATACCGCGTACCGGCTCTGCGCACGCCTCCGTATTGGGGCGCATATCCGCAATCACCGATGGCGCTGGAAGACGCGCAAAGGACGATGGGACTGGTGCGCTTTCACGCGGCGGAGTGGCACATCGATCCGCATAAGATCGGGGTGCTCGGGTTTTCGGCGGGCGGACATCTGGTGGCGGCGATGAGCACGCATTTTGAGCATCGCTTGTATCCGGCTGTCGATGCTGCCGACAAGGAAAGCTGCCGTCCTGATTTTGCGGTGGCACTATATCCTGGGCATCTGGCGTTTGACGATAAAACATTGGAAATGAATCCGGATATTCGCGCTCATATCACGCGCCAGACTCCGCCTACGTTTTTGCTGCAGGATGAGGATGACCACGTGGACAATGTCAGCGACTCGCTGGTTTATTACATTGCGCTGAAGAACGCCGGGGTTCCCGTGGAAATGCATTTATATGCGCAGGGTGGGCATGGTTTCGGGCTGCGGCGCACGAAACTTCCTGTGACGAAATGGCCCCAGTTGGTTGAGACATGGCTAGAAACAATCGGGATGATTCAGAACTAGATGTTCTGGGATCACATACGGCAAACAGGGATTGGCGGATGGCTTGCGTTTCACGGCTCAGTTCAGTAGGAAAGACCAGTTTTGAATTTGGGAATGTATCCCGGAGGCCATCGGCTCTACCGCTGGCGGGTTTACCGGTTAATCTTGAATAGGGCAGTATGAAATTGAAGCCGGTGAATCCGGCGCGAGGGAGATTGCGATGACGGCAAAGATCAAGTTTGGCACTTCAGGCTGGCGGGCGATTGTGGCTGACGAGTTTACGGTGGCCAATATTCAGTTGGCGGTGGCGGGGATTGCCGCCTACGTGAAGACGCTGCCGGAGCCGCACCGGGTACTGGTGGGCCGCGATCCGCGTTTTCTGGGTGAGAGCTTTGTGGACGTGGCGGCGCGGGTGCTGGCTGGAGCCGGAATTACGCCGATCGTGATTTCCGAGGCTGCGCCGACGCCGGCCATTGCCTATGCGGTACGCGAGATGAAGACCTCTGGAGCCATTAACTTTACCGCTTCGCACAATCCGCCGGAGTACAACGGCATCAAGTATTCGACGCCCGACGGCGGGCCAGCGCTGCCTCAGGCCACCGGGAAGATCGAAGCGGCGATTGTAGAGATCAGCGCTGCTGGAAATGCGATTCCCGTTGCCAATCCTCCCGAAGGGGGATTCGAAACGGCCGATGTGAAGCCGGCCTTCCTGAAGCGGCTGGCGGAGTTGGTGGATTTGAAGATCATCGCCAAGTCGGGCATCAAGGTGGTTTACGACCCTTTCTGGGGCGCGGGGCGCGGGTACACTTCCGATATTCTGCGCGAGGCCGGAGTGACGGTCGAGACGGTTCACGACTACCGCGACGTGCTCTTCGGCGGCCATGCGCCGGAGCCCTCCGATGCGCTGCTGGGCGACGCCAAGGCAAAGATGAAGGAGATTGGCGCGCATCTCGGCTTGGCTACCGATGGCGACGCCGACCGCTTCGGTATCTTGGACGCTGATGGAACCTTCATTCAGCCGAACTACGTGATTGCGCTCCTCTTCGACTACCTGGTGGAGACTCGTGGCTGGAAGAACGGCGTGGCCAAGAGCGTGGCGACGACCAATTTAATCAATGCTCTGGCCGATTACCACAAGGTCCCGCTCTACGAAACTCCAGTGGGTTTCAAGTACATTGGCGAACTGATTAACGGCGACAAGATCGCCATTGGTGGCGAGGAGTCGGCGGGGCTGACCATCCGCGGCCATGTGCCAGAAAAGGACGGCGTGCTGGCCGGGCTGCTGGTGGCCGAGATGGTGGCCAAGCGTGGCAAGACGCTGGGCGAGCAACTGAAGGAGCTGTTTGGCAAGGTTGGTTCCTTCTATCCGGTTCGGGAGAATTTCCGCTTGACCGAGGAGCGCAAGGCCGCGTTCACTGAGAAATTGAAGGCCGATCCTACGGATCTGAGCGGTCGCAAGGTCGCCCAGATTGTGCGGACAGATGGGCTCAAGCTGATCTTCGAAGATGGCTCCTGGGTTTGCTACCGCCTCTCCGGAACCGAGCCGGTGGTGCGGGCCTACTCGGAAGCGCGCAGTGAGCACGACACGGAAGCGCTGAAGGCCGCGGCCGAGAAGTTCGTGCTCGATTAAGAAACAGATTGAGGTTGTATGCCGGGCATGAGGGTTCAAGCGGGGCGGAATGCGATGGGCGGCGGGGATGTTGCAATTCCTAGTCCCATGCCCGTGCGCGCGCTGAATTTTGCCCAGCGCGCATGGCGTCCTGCTGTGTCTATGATGGCTGTGGCGCTGGCGCTGCTGCTCGGCTGGCACGTCTTCAACGGCAAGAATGGGGTCTCGGCCTGGGAGCAGAAGCGCGCCGAGGATCGCCAGTTGCGCAAGGAAATCGACGACCTCAATGATGAAAATACGCGCCTGCGCAACCGCATCCAGCAGCTCCAGACCAATCCGGACGCCATCGGCCAGGTTGCGCGGGATAAATTGCACTACACCAAGCCCAACGAGGTGATTGTTACCATGCCGCCGGAGAAGCCGCCGCAGTCGCAGCCGACTGGCGCTGGCAAGTAAAGAGATTCTTCAGAAATCCACGTGCGCCCGCACTGACCCCACCCAGGCCGGGCCGCGGTCGCGGTTGTAGCCTGGATTGTTGATGTGCTGCACATCGACCGCGTAGAACAGTCCTCGCCATGCGTGCAGGTTATAGTAGCCCTCGACAATATTTTCGCGGCCATAATTCAGATTTCCGTCGCCCAAGAGAAACCCGAGGCCGCCCAGGCGCAGATAGTCTTGGTGGTCGCGCTTGATGGCGTTCGAGACTAAGGCCAGTCCGATCTTGTCCACCGGGCGATGCCAGCGGGTTCCGGCGTAGTCGGCTCCGGCCTCCACCGTCTGATCGACCTCGGTGTAGGCGTAGGATTCGTGCTGGCCCTCGTTCCAGCCGAAACGGCCAAAAACGCGCAGATTTTCCGTCAGTTCCTGCTCGGTGTTGTAGCCGAAGCCGTATTTGAGCGCTCCATAGTGCTCGTGAAGCAGGATGTTCGGCGTGTTGCTGGTTCCGGCAACGGCTTCGACCGCCTTGCGATAGGTCCCCATGTGAGCGCGATTGGCGAAAAACAGCAGGCGCTCAGTGCCTTTGCGCTGCGGAATAAAGCTGTGCCGCAGTTCGAATTCGCCGTTCTGCGCATGAGCGCGGCTGAAGGCCCAATCCATATCGATGCCGTTGGCCACCACGGGCATGGCGAAGAGGCCATAGCGCAGGCTCCACGTCCGGTCGTCATACTCGGCCATGCCACCCACGGTATAGCCGCGGGTATCGGCGGCGTAGTCCCATGCGCCGTTGTTGTCCACCGTCCAGTTCATGAACTGAAGGTGGCTGTCCGAGCCAGGGCTATTCACGTCAAAGAAATCGGGCAGCGTCATTTTGCCAATGCGAAACTCGACGCGTCGCACAGGCACGCTGGGCGCCACGGCAAAAAAGCCCGGCTCCTGGCTGGTGTTTTCCTGCGTGAGGCCGATGACCTGATGAATTTCATAGCGGGCCAGATACGGTGCGGAGCCAAGAGTTGGATTGCGCACCACATCCAAATTTGTGAAGCCGGCCAGCCCCAGCGCTTGACTCAGGCCGCGCCCGCCGGAGGCTTCCACGTCGAGGATCAAATCGGTGCCATAGCGGATCGAACGCGTGGGTCGCAGAGCGGTGTAAAGCGTGCCCAGCAGCGAGGTCTTGTACTCGGCCGAGTTGCGAAAGCTGTTCGTGCCTTGATAGAGAGAATGGAAGGGCAAGCGGCCCTGGTAGATGACGTTAACCTGCCCGGAAATCCACCAGTGGCGGTCGCCTGGGTGCGGGGCCATGGTGACCGTGGGCGCTTCCACGGGGCCGCGGCCTTCGGCGGCTGCTTCTCCGGCTGCAACTCCTGTGCTGTCGTGCGCCGCCAGCAGCAAAGGCTGAAATGGAGCGGCCTTCGCAACCTGCTGCGTTGGAATCACGGCCTCCGGGGCCGAGGGAAGGGCATCAGTCGCCTGGGAGAGGGCGGCTGGGGCTATCAGCGCCAGCGCCAGTATGCAGATGTGCGCGCGCAGGAGTTTGAAGGGCATCGGGAATGGGCGGCAGATTATGAACATGGTAAGTCCTTCTAATAGTAATGTGGGGCTTGTGAGTTCAAGATAAAATGAAGATGAAACCATACCCCCACTGAGTAGATACCATACCGGGGGAGGGTATTGTCAAGGAGAATGCCATGACCCAGCATGAGCGCGAGAAGGCCAAGCTGTTGCAACGATTAAGAAAACTCCGCGGTCAATTGGATGCGGTTGAGCGGGCTTTGGTCGCCGACGAGAATTGTAATGGGCAACTGATGCTGCTGGCCGCAGTGCGCGGCGGCGTGTACGCACTCATGGGTGAAGTGCTGGAGGATCATATCCGTTTTCATCTCACCGATGAAGCCAAGGCGCAGATCACCCCGGAACTGGCCGAGGATCTGATCGACATGGTGCGCGTCTATCTGAAGTAAAGCCGGAAATCAGAGACCAGGAAAGCGCATCATGCGCTGACTGGAGTACGCAGAGCTTCGAGGTCGGCCGTGAGGTCCTTGGAAAGGGCTTCCTGTGCTGCTTCGGAGAGCTTGGCGCCCTGGCTGGTGAGATAGAAAACGTCGATGGCGGTTTCGCCTTCGGTATCGATCAAGGCTACCTTGATGTTGCAGTCGTGTTTGTTGAAGGTGAGGGCGATCTGGCGCAGCAGTCCGGGCAGGTCCTGGGCCACGACTTGCAGGATGGTGGCGTGGGAGGAGGACTCGGAGTCAAACTCCAGCCGGGTGGCTACCTCTACCTTGAGGTTGTCGGGATTGTTCCGATGGCGGCGAGCTTCTAGGAGTTGCTCAACCTTCAGCTTGAGAGCCACCACATCGTGGAGATATGTGCGGAAGCGATCCCTCTCGCTGGGGTTGAGCTCGAGGGTGTGGAAACTGTCCGTGAACTGAAATGTGTCCACGATGACGCCATTGTCATTGGAGAAGGCGCCGGCCTTGACAATGTTCATGCCCCAGGCGGCGAGGGCGCCGGCCATGTCGGCAAACAGGTGGGGACGGTCGCGCGTGATGATGGTCAGGTCGTAGAGCTGGCGGTGAGGGTGAAGCTCGATCTGGACGGAGTCCTGATCGAGCTTGAGGGACAACTGAAAGTGGTCGCGGATTTGTTCGGGGAGGCGAGTTTGCAGGTAGCGCTGCGGAAGGCCTTCAAGGAACTGTTTGAGTGCGTCGTACTGCGTGGCGGGCACCATCGAGCGGATGCGATTAAGCAGCGTGGGGTCGATGGCGGCGCGGTAGCGGACCTCATCGACCGAGCGGTCCATGAAGTTGGCGGTGGCCATGTAGAGCTGCCAAAGATTCTCGGCCTTCCAGGGCGTGAGCGCGTCGGGGTTGACGGCTTTGATGTCGGCGAAGGTCAGCAGCGTGAGCATCTTGAGCATCATGGGACTGCCGATCTTTTCAGCGAAGCCACGCACGTTTTCCGGGTCGAAGATGTCGCGGCGCAGTGCGTTGGACATTTCCAGGTGAAGCCGTATGAGATTCAGAACAGCCTCGCGCTCTTCGCTGTCGAATTCCAGGCGGGCGAGGAAAGCGTCGGCCAGCTCAACGCTGGGAGCAACATGGTCTTCTGTGCGGCGGGCCTTGCCGGTGTCATGGAGCAGCAGGGTGAGCAGGAAGAGGTCCAGGCGGTCGATCTCGGGGACGAGCTGTGCCAAGCGCCGTTCATATTCGTTAGCGGGCTGGCGGAGGCCGTGGACGTTGTCGATGGCAAGGAATGAGTGCTCGTCGACGGTGTAGCGGTGATAGCTGTCGCGAATGACCAGGGCGTCGATGCCGTGGAATTCGGGGACGAGCATTTCCAGGATGCCGAGGGCGTGCATGGTGCGCAGGGCCTGAGCGGCGTGCGGCCCGAGCAGCACTTCCCGCAGCGCGTTCCACAGGTAAGGCCCTTCGGGGATGTGGATGGCCAAGGCGGGCAGGGCGTCGGTGATGCGGTCTTCGGCGGCCTGGGAGAGTGTGTAGCCGTGAGCGGCCATCAGCGAAAAGATGCGCAGAATGGAGGTGGTGTCGCTGAACTGGGCGCTGGGCGCGATGTCGATGCGTCCCTGGTTGAGAAAAAAGTCAGTTCCTGCGATGGGGGTTTGGCGGCGGCGGAACTGGCGGTAGAAACTGACGGGTGCGGGGATGCTCTCCATGAGCAGGACAGCGCGGCGATAGACCACGCGGGCATGGCGATAATAAGTGCGCATCCAGTAGGCCGGGTCGGCGGTACCGCGGGTTTCCAGACCGATCGAGTTGGCCGCGGCCTCGTCCTGCGATTGCCAGTCGAGGGTATTGTCATCCCGCCCGTGGCGGAAGTGGAGGAAACATCGCGCCGCGGCCAGGAAGTCAAAGGCCGCCTCGGCGTCGCCGCGAGCGCTCTGGAAGACGCCGCCGCGATGGCGGGGCCACTCCTTGGTCTCCTTCAACTGGAACAGCAGGGCGAACCAGACAGCGAGGTTGTAGTCGCGCAGGCTGCCAGGACACTCCTTGAGGTTGGGTTCCAAGTGAAAGATGGTGTTGCCAAACTTGGCGTGACGGGCGCGGGCGGATTCTCCCAGTTTTTGCGCAATCGTGTTCCACTCGCTCAACACCAGGCCGGGAAAAACGTTTTGGTGGAGCTGCTGGTAGAGCGGAAAATGACCGGCGAGAAAGCGGCGGTCGAGTGTGGCCACAGTGAATTCGAGGTTCTCTGGGTCGAAGCGGCCGGCTTCCTTGAGGGTGCGCGAACAGGGGCTGGCGCGCAGGCCAATGTCCCACATGCCCTGGACAAAGGTTCGGACCGCCTCCTTGGATTGCGTCTCCGTCTTATCGTCGGCAAAGGCGAATAGAACGTCGATGTCGGAGTAGGGAAAAAGATCTTTGCGTCCATAGCCGCCCAGGGCTAGCAGGGAGACGCCCTGCGCGGGTTGCCCGGCAAAGACGCGGTGCCACATTTCAATCAGAATCCGGTCTACCACGGCGGAGCGGCGGCGAATGGCGGCCGTGCCATCCCCGGTGCGCTCATAGGTCTCGAAAACGAGCGCCATCTGCTGCGTATACTGCTCCCGAAGATCGTCAACCGCTAAAGCGACTGGATTCATGAGTGTTTTTTTCGTGGCTTGCCGAAGCAAGATGAATATTTCAATAGAATAAGCGAAGTTGGCGCGAATGGCGAACTTTTGATTGGCTGGTCCCGGAAAACGGGACGCGCGGGTGATGCGAATTGCGTCTGCCTTTGATTTTCCGCGACGGCGGATTGGAGAGCCAAGCGGAAAGCAGCATTCATTCGCATGTTGCCGCGAAAGCGATTCTCCAGTTGCTGCCGAGGGACGTCGAATTTGTCGAGATGTTTTTTCCTAGCAAGAAACAAAAGTGCAAGTTCAACGAGACACAAGGCTATGGAGTTCTACGTACTCCCACCCATCGGACAAAAACAAAGACGTCCGATGGATGGGGCACAGTTTCATTCTCCGTGGGTCGACCACGCCGGTGGGAGATTTTAGAGGAAAAGCTACTTTCCGCGCCTTCAAAGACTCCACGCAAGCAGGAGAAGCGCTCTAGAATAGTGGTTTATACAAGTCGGCTTGCTTCATCGCAACCAGGAACGCGGGCAAGATGAGGCTGTCGCGGGGAGGACACCATCGGCGTACAAATGCGATTGGGCGATTTGCTGGTCAAGGCAAATCTTGTCACTGCAGAGAATATTGTCGAGGCGCTGGAGCGTCAAGCCAGCAAGGGCGGACGTCTGGGAGACAATCTGGTGGCCCTCGGCGTGCTCGAACATGCGGCGCTGGAAGCTTTTCTGAAGCGCATTCCCGCCGAGCCTGCGGATCTGGAGGCCACCGGAATCGAAGAGATCGAACTTCTGAGCCTGCTGATGAGGCTGATCTATGCAGGCCGCCTGCAAAGCTGCCGCCAGTTCGTTGATGCCATCAAGTTGCCTTATCTCCTCGTTACCGATCTGGTAAAAATGGCCATCGATCGGAATTTGCTGCAAAACCTTGGCATGCGCGGCGCATCGAGTTCGATCGATATGATGTACACGTTCACCGAGGAGGGTAAGCGCTGGACGATCGACTCCATGGAGCGAACCAGCTATGCGGGACCCGCGCCGGTCACCCTTGCGGAGTTCTCTTACCAGGTAAGCCTGCAAAAGCTGACCAATGAGAGAGTCACCTTCGAGCGCATCCGCAATGCCCTTGGCGGGTTGACGTTTGACGACAGCATTGTCGAACAAAGCGGGCCAGCGTTGAGCTCGGGCAGGGCCATGCTTCTCTATGGTCCCCCCGGCAATGGCAAAACTTCTTTTGCGCGCGCTCTCAGCAACGTTTTCAGAGACGTGGTCTATATCCCTTATGCGATTACCGTCGAGGGGCAGATCATCCGCGTCTTCGATTCCAGTGTGCATTTTGCTGTGGAATCCTCCGCAGCCGAGGAGAATCACACCGATGACGAGACGGGATACAACGCTCTGGGCGAGGAAAGCAGCCAATTCTTCATTCGGGCAGAAAAATATGACGCGCGATGGGTTGCCTGCCGGCGACCCTTTGTCGTCACTGGCGGCGAACTGACGCTGGAGATGCTGGATCTTCTCTATGACAAAACGGGGCATTTCTATGAGGCTCCCTTGCATGTGAAGGCGCTGGGAGGCTGTTTCATTATCGATGATTTCGGCCGCCAACTGGTTCGTCCAACCGATCTGCTGAACCGCTGGATTGTGCCCCTGGAGAACCGCGTCGACTATCTGAAGCTGCATACCGGAAAGAGCTTCGAGATCCCTTTCGAGGAGCTGGTCATCTTTTCCACCAACCTGGAGCCGGAAGACCTGATGGATTCTGCCTTCCTGCGCCGTCTTCCCTACAAGATCGAGGTGGGCGCGCCCAGTCTCGAAAATTACCGGCGCATCTTTGAAAACGAGTGCAAAAGGCAGGGAATGACGCTGTCGGATGGAGTGCTGGAAACCATTGTGGAGAAGCTCAATTCAGGAAAAAGCCTTGGGCTCGCAGCCTATCAACCGAAGTTCATCGTCGATCAGGTCGTGGCCACCTGCAAATTCATGAAGCAGCCACCGCATTTTGAGCCGCGATTCATCGATTATGCGCTCAATAACCTGCGGGTGAAGCGCAATTCACCGCCCTCGGCCAAGACTGTTTCCATTTGATGAAATAAAGCACCCCAGCCCTGGCGAGAGCTGGGGCAACCAAGCAGTAGCAGGAGTTAGATGGCGGTTTCGCCACGTTCGTCGTTGCGAATGCGAATAGCCTCGTCGATGTGGCTGATGAAGATCTTGCCGTCGCCGATGCGGCCAGTGCGCGCGGCGCCGACGATGGCCTGAAGGGCTTTGTCCTTCTGATCGTCAGTGACCACCAATTCAATTTTGATTTTGGGCAGCAGGTCAACGGAGTATTCGCGACCGCGATAGAACTCGGTGTGCCCCTTCTGACGGCCATGGCCGCGGGCTTCGAGAATCGTCATGCCCTCAATGCTCGCTTCGAGCAGGGCATCCTTGACGGCATCTAATTTGGAAGGTTGGAGAATAGCTTCAATCTTGAGCATACGCAAAACGCCTCGTTTGACAGCGTAACAGGCGGGGGGCCTGCTTGGGCAGTCCCCCCGGCATTTTGATGATCGGCAGGTAAACAAAAAACCTTACGAGTTGAGGTCGTAGCCTTCCTCGTTGTGCTGCGAGAGGTCGAGGCCTTCGGCTTCCTGATCCGGCGACAGGCGCAGGCCGACAAGCTTGTCAACGACGAAAAGCAACGCCAATGTGCCAACGATGGAGATGCTCCAGGAAATCGCGACGCCAGCAAACTGGCTGAGCATCTGGCTCCAATGGCCGTCAATCGCGCCGCTGGGGAGAGGCTTGCCTGCGGCGTCCTTGAAGATGGGGTTGATGAGGCTGGTGGCGAACAGGCCGGTGAGCAGAGCGCCCATCGTTCCGCCAGCTCCGTGGACGCCAAAGGCGTCGAGGGCGTCGTCGTAGCCGAAGAAGCTTTTGACGATGAAGACCATGAAGAAGCAGAAAATGCCGGCGATGAAACCGATGGCCAGGGCGCTCATTGGCTGCACAAAGCCCGAGGCCGGGGTGATGGCCACGAGACCCGCAACCGCGCCGGAGATGGCGCCGAGTGCGGTGGGCTTGCCGTTGCGAATCCATTCAGCGATGGACCAGCCGACGGCTGCCGCCGCGGCGCCGAATTGAGTGGCGACGAAAGCGCTGGTGGCCAGGGAACTCGCGCCCAGCGCGCTGCCGGCGTTGAAGCCGAACCAGCCCACCCACAGGAGACAGGCGCCGATGAAGCTGATCACCATGGAGTGGGGCTGCATTTTGGTGTAGGGGTAGCCGATGCGCCGGCCCAGGTAGATGCAGGTCACCAGGGCCGAGACGCCGCTGGTGATGTGGACGACGGTGCCGCCGGCGAAGTCCAGACTGGGGATGCGGCCGCCGGAGGCGTTCAGCAGGCCGCCGACGCCCCAGACCATGTGAGCCATGGGGCAATAAACGACCAGCGACCAGAGCGAGAGGAAGATGGCCATGGCGCTGAACTTCATGCGCTCGGCAAAGGCGCCGGTGATGAGCGCCGGAGTGATGATGGCGAACATCAACTGGTAGATCATGTAGGTCTGCTCGGGGATGGTGGGTGCGTAGTCGGGGTTGGGCGTGAGTCCCACGCCGCGCAGAAATACGTGCTCGAAGCCGCCGATAAAACTGCAGCCGTGGCCGAAGGCCAGCGAGTAGCCAACGACGGCCCAGAGAATGGTGACTATGCCCATCATGGCGAAGCTCTGCATCATGGTGCCAAGGACGTTCTTCTTGCGGACCAGGCCGCCATAGAAGAGCGCCAGTCCTGGACCGGTCATCAGAAGCACCAGAGCCGCGGAGACCAACATCCAGGCGTTGTCGCCGGATGACTGAGCAGTGGCGCTGGCGGCCTGGGCGGCTTTAACAGCCTGCTGGAGAGCGGTGATCTGGGCTTGTGTGGCCGGTGCTTCCGGGGCGGCGGACTGAGCGAGAGCCAGGGCCGGAATCCCCAGAACGGCAGACAAAAACAGCAGTTTGATTCCACGACACATATGTTTTCACTCCCGAGAATGATGCGATGCGTAAGTGCCTTGCTGCTGGGGCGAGGATACAGCCGACCTTCCAGAGGAAGTTAGAGCGAAACCAGAGTTACTGTATCCCGAAACCGAAGATCTCAAGTCGACGCGACCAACAGAAGCTGCGACCTTCGTGAAACTTGTCAGGCTACACATACTCTGGTTTCGCTCTAGAAAAGATGCACCAGAAGCGTCAGTCCGCACGGATCGAAACCGCTGCCTGTGCAGAAAGTTTACACGCAACAATCAGGCACGGCTATCACCACGCCTGAGGGGAGTGACGAAGGCGCAACGCCTAGTTGATTCTCAATAAGGAGAGGATAAGGTTCCGCGTATAAGGAACCCATGAAGAATCCACAAAGACCAGTCAATACCCGCGAAAAAGCCCAAAAAACCATTGCAATCTTATCGTTTTTGCGCTGAAGAGATTCTCCGCTTGCCCGATCCGGCGTTTTTCATCACGAGGCCTTCTTTTGAATGCCTCGTGATGAAAAGCAAATCCTGGCAGTGGCAATGCAGATGGCGCCGTGCCAGGTCTCTGACGAATATAAATTCGTACCTTGAGTTCGTTGTTTCCCAGGTCTCAAAATCGAAACCTGGTGCACCCAGTGTTGGTACGTCTTCAAGGTGTCAAAGATCTAGATGGCAGAGTCGCCGCGTTCGTCGTTGCGAATGCGGATGGCCTCGTCGATGTGGCTGACGAAGATCTTGCCATCGCCGATATGGCCGGTGCGAGCCGCGCTGAGAATGGTCTGGATGACTGTCTCCTTCATGGTGTCGCCGACGATGACTTCGAGCTTGACCTTGGGGACAAGATCGATGGTGTACTCGCGGCCGCGGTAGAACTCGGTGTGGCCTTTTTGACGGCCATGGCCGCGGGCTTCCAGTATGGTGATTCCCTCGATGCCTGCTTCGATCAGGGCTTCCTTGACAGTGTCCAACTTGGCGGGCTGGATGATGGCTTCAATCTTGAGCATATGCGGGTTCCTCGCTTCAGATCTCGACTTCAGGGTAACGGTTTGGACTTCCAATATCCTACCCTAACTGCAAACAAAAACGTGGGAAGGGAATACCCGGCAGCCAATTACGAATTGAAATCGTAGCCTTCCTCGCCGTGTTGCGAGAGGTCGAGACCAACGGCTTCATCTTCGGCAGAGACGCGCAGCCCCAGAGTCTTGTCAACCAGGAAGAGCAGCACGAGCGTCCCTCCGATGGCCAGAGCCCATCCTATACCCATGCCAACGGCTTGGTTAAGCAACTGATGCCCGTTGCCGTCGAGAACTCCAGCGGGATTCGGGTGGCCTGCGGCGTCTTTGCCGAAGACGGCATTAATGGCGCCAGAGGCAAACAGGCCGGTGAGCAGAGCGCCCATCGTTCCTCCCACGCCGTGGACGCCGAAGGCATCGAGTGAGTCGTCATAGCCGAAGAACTTCTTGACTTTGAAGACCATTAGCGAGCAGACGACGCCGGCGATCAGGCCGATGATGAGCGCACTCATGGGCTGGACAAAGCCAGCGGCCTGGGTGATGGTAGCCAGCCCGGCAACCGCGCCGGAAATGGCGCCGAGAGCGGTAGGCTTGCCGTTCTGAATCCACTCGGAAACGACCCAGCTGATGGAAGCGGCGGCGGCGGCGAACTGCGTGTTGACAAACGCGCTGGTGGCCAGCGGACCGGCGTTCAGGGCGCTGCCGGCGTTGAAGCCGAACCAGCCGAACCAGAGCAGCGCTGCGCCAATGAAGCTGAAGACCATCGCATGAGGCTGCATGTTCTCATCCGGGTAACCGGCGCGCTTGCCCAGATAGACAGCGGTGACCAGGGCTGCAATGCCCGAGGTGATGTGTACCACGGTGCCACCGGCAAAATCGAGCACCGGCCAGCGGCCGCCAGCGACATTCAGCAGGCCACCCACGCCCCAGACCATGTGGGCCATGGGGCAGTAGATCAACAGGGACCAGAGGGAAAGGAAGACAGCCATGGAGCTGAACTTGACGCGCTCGGCAAAGGCGCCGGTGATCAGCGCCGGGGTGATGATGGCGAACATGAGTTGGTAAATCATGAACGTCTGCTCGGGGATGGTGCCGCCATAGTTGGGGTTGGGCTGAAGCGAGACGCCGCGCAAAAAGGCGTGCTCAAAGCCGCCAATGAAGCTGTTGCCTGCTCCAAAGGCCAGAGAGTAGCCGACCAGCGCCCACAAAACGGTAATCAGGCCCATCATGGCAAAGCTCTGCATCATGGTGCCGAGGATGTTCTTCTGACGGACCAAGCCGCCATAGAATAAAGTCAGGCCGGGCGCGGTCATCAACAGAACCAGGGCCGCGGAGATCAATACCCAGGCGTTATCGCCGGAGGCTTGGGCGTCATGGACGGCCTGTGTGAGGGCTGTGATTTGGGCCTGTGTGGCTGGAGCCGAGCCGAGCGGGGTCAAATTGGGTGCCACGGCCAACGCCATGGTTGGGAGTCCCAGACAGGCTAGCAGCATGAACAGCTTGATTGCGCGACGAACCATGAATTTCCACTCCTAAAGATGTAGAAGACAAGAATCATGCGGCGAGTGAGGCTGAAGACCAGCCGCTACTGCGGACGGTAACATTGGCTCAAACTTTGTGCAGTTCTCTCGAAAAAGCGTAGAGCCTTCCGTATAAGGAACCCATAAGGATTTACGAAATAACCAGGAAAAACGCCACAATGATGACAACTTGCTATGGATTTTTCATAGTCTTTGCGCTACAAGCTTCTTCTCGTGCCTGATGCTTGCGGAGAAAACGAATTCTAGGAGTTTATCCGTAAATTGAGCAGGGATCGTGATTACGCCGCCAGACGTACCGTGTGGGCCAGGAGGCCCACAGGACAGCCGACCAGGAGGTCGGCGCTACCTGCTTACGGATAGGCTCTATTGATTCGGCAAGAAAACAGTGACATCGTATTCCCACCCATTTCCGCAAAAGACGCGGAAATGGATGGGGCACCAGGACAGTATTTAGTTGCCGGATCAATAAGGTCGAAGATGGAGAACTGAAGACCGTGGCGAAGAGCGGAAGTGGTCATGGCAAATTGATAGCGTGGAGGTATAGTAGTCGTATGTCGGCCACGCCAGAACGCGACCATTACTTGTTCGGAGCGCTGGAGAGCAGCGCGCAAAACCGCGTCAAGACGAAGGAAGTGAACTACGGCTTTGAGGCACCAGAAGGGGTCCTGCTGACTTCTTTGGACTATGCCGTCAACTGGGTCCGCAAGAACTCCGTTTGGCCCATGACCTTCGGTTTGGCTTGCTGCGCCATCGAGATGATGGCGACGGGCGCGGCGCGCTTCGACATGGCGCGTTTCGGCGCCGAGGTTTTTCGGCCTTCTCCCCGCCAGTCAGACCTGATGGTGGTGGCCGGGCGGGTCTCCTGGAAGATGGCCCCGGTCATCCGCCGGCTTTACGACCAGATGGTGGAGCCGAAATGGGTGATTTCGATGGGCGCCTGCGCGACTTCCGGCGGAGTTTTTAATAATTATGCGGTGGTGCAGGGCGTCAACCAGATCATCCCGGTGGACGTCTATGTCCCGGGGTGCCCTCCACGCCCAGAGCAGCTTATGTACGCCCTTACGCTGCTGCAAGAGAAGATTCAGCGCGAGCCGCGCAGCCTGTCGAAGACCTTGAATGCGGGACCGGCGTAGGCCGGGATGCGAAGGTGAGAACCGCTTCAAAAATCTGAAACGCAGAAATTTATAGGAAAGAGAAGGGGCTGACCGGATTGCCGGTCAGCCCCTTTGAGTTTGCGAAAGAAATTGGCCGTTCTGCGTTGCTCTTCGCGACAGCATGAAAAACTTGTCGCGAAGAGTAATGGTAAGGAACTACTTTTCGGTGGTCTTCTTGCGCGCGTGCTTCCTGGTTGCCAGGGGCTTGCGCGGCTGCGCCGTTACCGTTGTCTCATCGATCAAGGTAGTTCCGGCCACATCGGCAGAGAACGTGGCGCCGGATGGCACCAGGTAGTCTTCCGCCTTCTGGCCGTTCATTGTGCCAGTCGCCACGCTGATGCGGGCGGCGTCAATGCCTTTCTCAGTCACCAGGTAGTCCTTGGCGTTGACGGCGCGCTCGTCGGCAGGATCCGCAACGTTGACGTGCTTGTGCTTCTCCGTTGCTGTTTGCTGCTTCGCCCTTTCCTTCGTATCCGAATTGCCCACGATAACGAGTTTGGCGTCGGACTGCTTTTGCAGGCTGAGGGCTACTTCATCCAGGCAAGCCTTGGCTTCGTTATCCACGCGCATCGGTCGCGCCTTGTCCTTGGAGAAATTGATCGAGCAGAGAGCCTGGGTGTGCTGCACCGGAGGCACTGGACGCGGAATGATGGTCAGGGTGGTGGTCGCGGTTGCCGTCAAGCCGTTGTCGTCGGTCACATTGCAGATGATGCGTGCCGTACCGGTCGGAGCGCCGGTCGAAGAGTAGGCCGCGGTGGGGCCGCTGCCGCTGATTGTGCCTCCGGTTGTCACGTAGCTATACGTCAAGGGACGATTCTGCGGACTGACTGCATTGGCCGTAATCGTGCTGCCCTGATCTGGATAGATTGTGCCGGGAGCGGCGAAGCAAGTGATCGTTGGCGGCTCAAACGCTTTCACCGTGAAGCTGGCCGAGCAGTCGGCCCACTGGGGCGGGATGACTCTGAGGCATGCCCTGCTTGCTCTGTCTTCCCTCACTTCGGCTTTCACGGTATAGGCGCCGGGCGCCAGCAAACGGGTATCCACCGTGGCCGTCGTTTCGTTGCCCGTCACGCCAGCTCCCGACCATCTGTATGTCACGCTCTTGCCGGGGTTCAGGTTACCGGCTGTCGCGGTTACCGTGACCGGTTGACCAGGATAGACCGAAGTCTTGTTGGCGAAACACGCCAAGCCCAGCGGCTCCGGAGAATCAGAGGCAGCGCTGTGGAAGACGGCGCCGGCGCTCAAGCGCAGGATGTTCGAGTTGGCGATGCCCTCCTGAATGCCCGTTCCGTAATTTTCGTGGACATGCTGGTAATCCGCCTGTACCAGGCGAATTGCCATATGATGCTTGAACAACGAAGTATCGCAGTCCATGCCGCCGCCCACGGTTTCCACCGAACCCCAATGGTCCAACTGCCAGTGGGGACCGTCGGCTATCTCGCCGCCCATTAACACGTGAACGAATGGAGTCGTGCCGGAATGGCGAAAGCGGTAGATCACGCCGCCCGACCCGCCGCTGAACTGATCCCTGGGCTTGTACGCGTATGTTGGGACCTTTTTTGCACTTTCATCTTGCAAATGGACATCGCCGACGATTTCCCAGCCCCAATGCCTGTTCATGTAGCGGGCGATGCTCACGATCCCCCCCCCTCCGATGGGTATGTAGCTGAAGGGCTGAGTCGGAGATCCAACTTTCAACAGCGTTTGCACGGTTCCATGGGGTGACAGATAACTATAGCCGGCAAAAATATCCCATTTAGGCACTAAATCGACTGGAGATGTTCCTTTCACGGCGGAAGCGACTTGGGCGGCCAAGTTGAGAGAAAGAAATTCTATGAAAGCCAAGACAAGAAATTGTCTTGCAGGTTTTGGAACAAAAAAGAACACGCGTTTTCCTCCGCAATCTACCGAAATACAATATGGACCAAGCCTGGACTTGGGCAGACAAAGCTAGCTCAGCCAGACACAACACATCAAAAATAGGGGGGTCTTAGAAATAACGTATCATAAGGGATGGTTGACGGGTGGTGTTTTTTTTCGATATGTTACTGTCTTGGCTCCCTTTAAGGGCCTTTTGTGCGGATCTTAAACACAGTTTGAAAAAATTCACCCTCTGACAGCGCTTTTCAGGGGCGCATTCCTGGGGCAGGTGTTGCAATCCGCCGCAGAATCTTGCTTTTCCAGACTTCTGCTGTGGTAGCATGATGCCGTGTGGTATTTGTCGCATCGTCGTTTTCACGGTGCCAGTTGACAGTAGTGTGGAAACAATGCGTATCAGCAAACCATTTTCCAATATTTCGGCTTCCTTATGGAGGAAACGTATGAGTCTGAAAAGAATGATGTCTGTTTTTCTGGTACTGGCTTCGGCAGGTCTTGTCTTTGTGCCGATGGGGTGCAAGAAAGCTCCCCCGGTAACACTGACGGCCGCAGCCGCCCCACCAGCCGTGTACCCCGGTGAGCCGGTCACAGTGACCGCTACGCCAGGGGCACTGAGCACCAAAAAGCACGTGAGCGTTCTCTATAACTGGTCGGGAGATGCCGTAACAGGCAACGGAACGACGGCTACGGTTGCCACATCAACGCTTGCGCCTGGCACTTATACGGTGAAGGCGACAGTGAAGGAGGGCAAGGCGGGCAAGGAAGGCTTGAAGCCCGGACAGTCGGCAGAAGCTTCGGCCAGCTATACCGTGAAGGCGTTTGAGCCTCCGACGGTCAGCATCACGGCCAACCCGAGCACGATCAAGCCGGGTGAGACCAGCACCATCGCAGCAACCGGGAAGAGCCCGCAGAATCGTCCTCTGACGTATGGCTACTCTGCCACGTCAGGCACAGTGAGCGGGACTGCGGACACTGCGACCTTCAATTCGACCGGCGCACCGACAGGAACAGTCACAATCACCGGCACGGTGACGGACGACAAGGGACAAACCGCAAGCGCGACGACCACTGTTACCGTTCTGGCGCCCTATGTTCCTCCTGTTCCGCACACCCAGGCCCTTGCAACGATCAACTTTGGCAAGGACAAGAAGCGTCCGACGCGTGTGGATAACGAAGACAAGGCGAATCTGGATAGCTTGGCTCTGACTCTGCAGAAGGATCCGGATGCGAAGCTCGTGCTGGTTGGTGAGGCATCCACGGCGGAAAAGACTCCGAAGAAGGGTCACAAACACGCCAAGGTAGCTGATTTGGCTGCCGAGCGGGCAGTGAACGTCAAAGACTATCTGGTGAAGGATAAGGGCATCGATGCCAGCCGCATCAGTGTTGCCACTGGAACGGCTGATTCGAAGACGGTGGAGACTTACCTGGTTCCTTCCGGCGCTAACTTTGCGGCGGATGTCCAGGGAACCACCGCGGTGGATGAGGCTTTGGTGAAGCCGCAGCCTCGCAAGGCTTTGACTGCAAAGAAGCACCACAAGAAGGCCGAAAAATAAGCGACTTGAGCGTAGTCTATTTTCCTAGTATCCACGGGAAATAGACTGATGTCGTTCTTGTAAGTGATAGGGACTAGCCGGTTAGCCGGCTAGTCCCTTTTTTTTTGTGATTCATGCTGCATTTTGGCAGCTTTCCGCGCGGTAGCAGGCGAGAGAGCTGTTTTGATCGGTATTTTCAGCGCGCTAGACATAAATTTGTTGATGATGACCCGTTACGACCCTTCATCTGTGAAGGATTGAATGAGTCTCGATTGGTGTATTGGTAGATGCAAACAGTTCTGTCCCTTTGTCATCTAACTGATTTGCGGAGGAGTTCCTATGTTCTCTTGTGTTTCGAAGTCTGTAAAACGCATCTTTGTTCTAGCGTGCATGGCATCGCTTCCCCTTGCCCTTGGCGCTCAGGACTCAGCTAAACCTGCTGCAAAGACCCTTGCAAATGATTACGCATCCAAATGGGACATCTTTGCTGGTTTCAGCTATCTGTCTCCAAATGTCGCATCCGACGGGCTTAGCAACTTTGACGGTACGGGCATCCGATACGGCGCCATCGGCAGCGTTTCGCGTTATTTCAATAGGTACGCGGGTGTGCAGTTCGAGGGCGACTATCACAACGACAATAACGAACAACGCTCGACGAGCAGCGATTTTGAGGGAGGGTCAGGCGGTTTGATCCTGCGGTACCCGACCGCAAATTTCACGCCCTTTGTCCATGCCTTGGTTGGTGGTGAGAGTGCGGGCAGTTATTACTATCAGAATCAGTGGGGCATGGTGATAACGGCTGGTGGCGGCTTGGATTACAACACCCCATTGTTCAATCACCGTATGGCGCTTCGCCTGGTTCAGGCAGACTATCAGTTCAACCACCAGGATTTTAATGATTTCAATATGCTTCGCTTGAGCGCCGGCGTTGTGTTCCGCATTGGTTCCATTGCACCACCTGTGCCGGTGACGCTGACGTGCGCGGCGAGCCCGGCCGTGGTACTCCCGGGCGACCCGGTGACGGTGACAGCAACGGCGAGCAGCCTGGACCCCAAGCTGAATGTGATTTACAGCTTCTCGGGAGATGCTGTAACGGCGAACGGCGCGACGGCCGCAGTGGCCACAGGAACGCTAGCGCCGGGCACCTACACGGTGAAGTGCGGCGTAAAGGAAGGCAAGGCCGGCAAGGAAGGCCTGAAGCCCTGGCAGACGGCAGACGCCGCGGCCAGCTACACGGTGAAGGCTTTTGAGCCGCCGACGATCAGCTGTTCGGCGAGCCCCTCGACGATCAAGCCGGGCGAAACAAGCACGGTGACGGCCAGCGGCGTGAGCCCGCAGAACCGCCCGTTGACCTATAACTACTCGGCCAGCGCGGGTACGATCAGCGGCACAGGCGCGACGGCGAGTTTCTCCTCTACGGGCGCTCCGACCGGCGCGACAAGCGTCACCTGCAACGTAACCGATGACAAGGGCCAGATGGCAACCGCGACGACCAACATAACCATCACGGCGCCGTATGTTCCTCCTGCTTCGCATACGCAGGCGCTCTGCTCGATCAGCTTCAGCAAGGACACGGCGCGGCCGACGCGCGTGGATAACGAAGCCAAGGCTTGCCTGGACGAAATTGCTCTAGACTTGCAGAAGCAGTCCGACGCCAATGCCGTTGTTGTGGGCGAGGCAAATGCCAAGGAACAGGCGCGGCTTGCGAAGGAGCAGAAGGAAGCTCAGAAGCACAAGCACCTGAAAGTCGTGGATCCTGCCGCCGAGCGCGCCGTCAACACCAAGGACTATCTGGTGAAGGAGAAGGGCATTGATGCAGCTCGCATCAGCGTGGCGACGGGCACAACGGACGACCAGAAGGCGGAGAATTACCTGGTGCCATCCGGCGCGACCTTCGCAACGGATGTGGCCGGAACCACGGTGGTTGATGAGACCACGGTAAAGGCTCAGCCGCGCAAGGCGCTAGGCGCCAAGAAGCACCACGCCAAGGCTGCGGCGGAAGCCAAGTAGTTTAACTTGGACCCGCGAGGTTGGCTTCAGGCCTTCTCCGCGATACAACCCATGGTCTGGCCCTCACAGATTTGGCAGTGTGGGCCGGATCGCTATCAGGTTCATGGATTTCTTGTGTAATCATTAGAGGTTGATCGGTGAGCCGGTCAGCCTCTTTTGTTTTATGCCTTGTTTTTGGCGGATTTTTAACGCACGGAGCCTTCATTCTGCATGAATCGTTTGAAAAGTTGCCTTGATTTCACCCCTCGGTCCGGATTTTTTGCGCGGATTGCGCTTCTGTTGTTTCTAATTGGCGCTTCCGGATTGGCGGCGCAGACGCCCTGGAACGCAGTTGGTCCAGAGGGAGGAGATGCCCGCGCGTTTGCGGCGGTTCCCGGCCAGCCTCAGCATCTGTACCTCGGCACCACCAACAGTTGGCTCTACGAGTCGCTGGATGGAGGCTCGTCCTGGCACCGGCTTGCGAAGCTGGACTCCTTCGATGACCTGATCCTGGACCAGATTGTTGTGGATCGGGCGAATCCAGCCACGGTTTACGTGGCCGCATGGAGGTTGGATCAGACGGGCGGCGGGTTGTGGGTGAGTTACAACGGGGGAAGGAACTGGAGTGTCGTCAAGGCGCTGCGCGGCCAATCGATTCGTGCCTTTGCGCAGGCTCCTTCGGACCCCAAGACGCTCTTTGCCGGAACGCTCACGGGGGTTTTCAGAAGCAGCGATGCCGGCGCCTCGTGGAAGCTGATCAGCCCACCGGGCAGCCGGGAGATTCACGAGGTGGAGTCGCTGGCGATCGATCCGGCGAATCCCGAAGTGATTTACGCAGGCACATGGCACCTGCCCTGGAAGACCACCAACGGCGGCAAGACCTGGCGCAACATCAAGAATGGCGTCATCGACGATTCCGACGTCTTCTCGATCATCATCGATCCGGAGAAGCCGAAGATTGTCTTTGCCAGCGCTTGCAGCGGCATCTACAAGAGCGAGAATGCAGCCGAGCTGTTCAAGAAAATCCAGGGAATTCCTTCGACCGCGCGCAGAACGCGCGTGCTGAAGCAGGACCCGGAGAACCGCAATGTCGTGTATGCCGGAACCACAGAGGGGCTTTACAAGACCGTGAACGGCGGCAAGAGCTTCGAACGCATGACAGGGCCGGAAGTGATCGTGAACGATGTTTTTGTCGATCCAGAGGACTCGAATCATGTGCTCGCGGCCACTGACCGCGGCGGTGTTCTCTCAAGCAAGGACGGAGCGGCCAGTTTTGTGGCTGCCAATGACGGGTTTTCCGGGCGCAAGGTTGAGGCTTTGCTAGTTGACCGCGCCAATCCAGAGCGGATCTTTGCCGGGGTGGTGAACGACAAGAGCTATGGCGGCGCCTTTGTTTCCACCAATGGCGGCAAGCTTTGGGAGCAGGTCGATAAGGGGCTGGACGGGCGCGATGTTTTTGCCCTGGCGGAGTCTCCGGACGGAACGATTCTGGCGGGGACCAATCATGGCATTTTTGCGCTCGAGGTGGATGCCGAGGGGCGTCAGGCCGACAGTTGGAGCCCGAGAAACATCATCCAGAATACGCTGGTGAAGAGGGCCACCGAGACCCACTACGGGAAGCGCATCAACGTCGAAAAGCAGGTAAAGGACACGGTGCGCACCATCGAGGCACGCGTTTTTGCGCTCGACGTTTCTTCCGATGTCTGGCTGGCCTCGACCGCCGGAGGCCTGTTTACCAGCCAGGACAAGGGCGCCAGTTGGCAGGGCGGTCCGGTGCTGGACTCGGTCGAGTACCTCTCAGTTGCCGTACACGGAACGCAACTGGTTGCCGTGCGGAAGGATCGAGTGATCCTTTCGAGCGACGCCGGCCAGACCTGGATGCCGATCGGTGTTCCGACCATGCTGACGCGCATTCACAGCGCTGTTTTCTCCGCGGACGGGACATTGTGGCTGGGAGCGCGCGAAGGCGTCTACTTCACGCGTGACCTGGGCAAGACGTGGCTGTGGGTCCACAGGCTTCCGTTGAGCGACGTGGACGACCTGAGCTACGACGCTCAGATGGGCAAGATCCTCGTCAGTTCGCGGTCGAGCGACCAGGTTTATATCATCGATCCGAAGTCGCTGGTGTGGACGTGGACCCAGACTGGCTATCGCCTCAATCGGGTGCGTGCGGCGGGGGACAGGCTGCTGGCGGCCTCGCTCTATGATGGTGTGCTGGTTGAGCCGAAGAGAGCGGGAGTGCAGGCCGGAGAGCGGTAAGCGCGCAGACTGCGGCGGTTTGACGCCGATGAGCAGAACGGCTCGATCTCTCAGCTTCACGGTGTGTGCGTTCCTGCGAACCAGGCTGCCGCTGCGCCTACCAGAGCGGCATCGTCCTTGAGCACGGAGGGCAGCAATCGGAGATTCGGGTCCTTGAGTTGCTCCTGGGCCGCAGGCAAAAACAGATGCGCGGAGCGGGAGATTCCTCCGCCCAGCACCACCACTTGGGGAGCAAACTCGGAGAGGATCCTCCGCAGAGCTCGAGCGAAATGGCAGCCAAATTCCGTAAAAACCGCGGCTGCATCCAGATCACCGGCAGCCCTGGCTGCAATATCGGCCACTTCTGCAATGGCGCCGGTCCGATGCTGATAATTCTGCTGAATTGCCCGGGTCGAGACGAAATCCTCCACAATCCCTCCCTCGTAGGGCAGATTCCATATTTCTCCACCGGGAGGAACACCGCTGCCCTGGGTCACCAGGCGGCCATCGACGGCAAAGGCTGAGCCGACACCGGTACCCAGGGTGATGCCGACAGCTCGCGGAACGCCATGGGCCGCCCCGGCTGCAATTTCTCCCAGCAGGAAAGCGGCGGAATCGAGAAGAAAACGCACGTTGGAGGGGTGCCAGCCGAAGCGCGCGGCCAAGAGTTGGCGCAGGTCCACGCCATAGAGGTAAGGCAGCTTGTGCTGCATCAGGCTCACGCCATTTTTGAAATCGAAGGGACCTGGAATTGCCAGCTCAGCGCCTGAAACGCCCTCAAATCCGACAGAAGCTTTCGTGCCTAGAGAGTACAGGAAATCAACGAAGGCACCGCTGGTGCGTTCGGCCGGGTAGAGGGCACTCACCACAGGGCCAAGCCGATAGCTGCTTTCCAAACATACCGAGGCGGAGACATGGCTGCCACCAATGTCGAAAACGAGAACGGGGTTTTCCAAGTCGGCCTTCACGGGATCCTCACAAGTGGTAGCGTTCCCATCGGTAAGAATACACCAGGCGTTCTTGGGACGTCATATTTCTTGGAACGTCATATCGCGGCGGAGTTCGGGAATAAGCAGGTTTTTTGAAACATGCCCTAATGAATCACGACAGGTGCGCGGTATTTGCACCCGCAGGAGCGGCGCAAGACAATCTCGACCGGCAAAACAATCCGGTTTCCGGTCTGCGGCAGTTCGCCACGCGCGATGCGATCAAACAACTGATTTGTCGCAACCCGGCCCATCTCCTGAGTCGGCTGGCGAACCACGGTGAGCGGCGGCGAGGTCAGATCCGACAGATCAAAGTCATCAAAACCGACCAAGGCAAGATCGTTGGGCATTTTCACTCCCAGATTCTGAAGCGTAGCGAGGACATGGTGCGTTGCCAAGGTGTTCGATGCGAAGAAGGCCGTAGGCGCATTGGGCCCATGGAGTTTCTCTTCGATAATCCGATGTGTGTTTTCCTGCGACTCACAGCCGAAGAAGGCGTCCTCCTCCAGGCCTGCATCCTGCATCGCATGCCGATAACCAAGGAACCGAGCGTTGATGGTGAACAGGTGCCGGGGAAATCCCATGAAACCGATGCGCTTATGCCCATGCTCGATGAGATGCTCGACAATGCGGCGCGAGCCCGCGGTATTCTGCACCAGTACGACATCGAAAGCCGGGTCGTCAACAGGACGATCAAAAGTCACAACCGGAGTCTTGCCAAACAAGGAGCGCGTGAGTCGTGACTGGCGGAATCTGGCGGGGATGATGACCATGCCGTCCACATTCCACTGCAGCATTTGCTCCACTTCGGCATATTCGATATCGGGGTCTTCGTTTGAAGTCGTGATGATGACCGAATATCCACGTTCCCTGGCGACAGTCGTCACCGCATGAGCGCAGTTGGCAAAAAAGGAATCATAGAGGTAGGGAATAATGAGGCCTATGGACCGGCTGCGTTGACCACGAAAGGCGCGGGCCAGTTCATTGGGGCGGTACTTCAACTGAGCGATCGCGGCTTGCACGACCGCCGCAGTTTCTTCGGAGACATGAGCCGTCCCGTTGATGACGCGTGAAACGGTCATTGTGCCGACGCCAGCCAAGCGGGCGACGTCGCTCATGGTCGGTTTTCGCTGTGCAGCCTGTGCCTGGGCGGCTTGTTTCACACTGCTGGTCTTGGAAGTTTCCGGCATTTCGATTGCCTCAGACATACATAATTCCACGCCAGGATGAATCCATATCCACGAATATACCTAATTGTCTACTTTATGCCATAAACTTGGGCTTTCTGCCATGGCACTTGGTGTTTTTTCAATTTCGGTGGCCTTCCGGCGGTAGGTTGCTTCGAATTTGCTTGCCGCTCACGGTTCAAAGCCGATCGCCTCGCGGAGCGCGACGGCGACCTCTTCCTGCTGCCTGCTGCTGATGCGGTTGAAGAAGGGCAGAGCAAGCGTGCGCCGTGCAATGGCTTCAGTGACTGGCAGCGTGGCCCGATGGGCGCAGGGTTGAGCGCGCCAAGCCGGTTGCAGATGGATGGGGGCAAAGTAGCGCCCGGTGGCGATGCCGCGGCTTGCCAGAGCAGCCTGCACCCGGTTGCGATCAACCCTTTCGGGCAGGCGGACGACGTACACGAACCAACTGATGATGCGGCGGGGAAGGGTGAGCGGAGGCAGCTCCAGGCCCGGGATTCCCTTGAGAAGTGGGTCATAGCGTTCGGCAGCGCCCTGGCGCAGGGCGAGCATCTCTCCGATGCGGTTCAACTGCACACGGCCCAGCGCGCAGGCCAGCTCGGAGAGGCGGTAATTGTAGCCCACTTCGGCGTGGTCGAGCCAATCGCTCGAGGGCTGGCGGCCTTGATTGCGCAGACTGCGCAGACGGGTGGCGTGGGCGGGATCGCGCGCCAGCACGGCCCCGCCTTCGCCGGTGGTGATCTGCTTGTTGGGATAAAAGCCGAAAACGGCCAGATCGCCGAAACTGCCGGTGCGCCGGTCCTGAAACTTGGCGCCGATGGCCTCGCAGGCATCCTCAATCAAAGCCAGATTGTGGCGGCGTGCGATGGCCTGCAGGGCGTCCATCTCCGCTGGAACGCCGAAGGTGTGCACGATCAGAAGAGCGCGGGTGCGCGGCGTGATGGCCTGCTCGACGGCAGCCGGGTCAAGGTTGAGTGTCACCGGGTCGATTTCCGCAAAGACCGGCGTGGCGTGGACCTGAAGAACCGCGTTGGCGACGGCGACGAAAGTGAATGAGGGCACAATGACCTCGTCGCCCTCGCCGATGCCCAAGGTGAGCAGAGCCAGATGCAGGCCGGCTGTGCCGGAGCTGACAGCCACAGCGTCGGGGACGGAGTGGAAGTCGGCCAAAGCCGCTTCAAAGGCGGTCAATTCGGGACCGAGGCTCAGATGCGGTGTGCGCAGAACGGCTGTGACGGCGTCGATTTCGGCCTGGGTGATGTCGGGAGAAGATAAAGGGATGTTAAGAGTCATTGCTGCTCCGGATCTAAGTCGGCAGGCAGCGGCATGGGCTGCTTGATGAGCAGGCCGTCGAGTGGAATGGTCGAGAGGACGCGAGAGATGGTTTCGGCTGCGGTTCCATTGCCGTAAGGGTTCGCCATGCCGCGCAGGGATTCCCGGAATTCCGGCTGAAGAGCCTGGGTGATGGCGGCGAGAATGGCGGCGGTTTCAGCGGGCGCTTCGATCATGTTGCGGGCGCGTTCGCGGCCCTGCTGGCGTAGGCCAACGTTGACCGTGGGCAGGGCGAAGGAGGCAGACTCCATGATGCCGCTGGAGGAGTTGCCGACCATCGCGGTTACATTGCCTAAAAGGCTCCAATAGGTGACGGCATCGAGGTTGACGAAAATATGCGTGCCGGGGCGCGTGGCCTCGAGAGCTCGCGTGCGCTCAATCAGTGCATAGCTGCCAGCGTCGGAGTTGGGATAGACGAAAAGGAGCTGGCCGGGAGCCGCGGCGAGGGCTCGGAAGAGGGCATCGGCCTCGGCGGTGGTGTCGCGCAGGATGGTGACCGGGTGATCGGCGACCAAGATTGTCGGTGGCGTAAAAGTGATGCCGAGCCGGGCTTCCAGAGCGGCACGGTCAAGCAGCTTGGAGCGGCGCAAATGATCGAGCGACGGCGCTCCGGCGTGGGTGACGCGCCAGGGTTCCTCGCCCATGGCGATGACGCGGCGCCGGGCGGTCTCGGTGGAGGTGAAGTGGATGTGCGCCAGCTTGGTGAGAGCGTTGCGCACTTGGTCGTCAATGGCTCCCTGCGAGATTTCGCCGCCTTCGATGTGGGCGATGGGAATGCGCAAGGCCGTGGCAACGGAGGCGGGCGCGAGCATTTCATAGCGGTCGGCGATCAGTAGCAGCAGGTCGGGACGCCAATTGGCGAGCGCGTCGGCCAGGCCCAGGATGGCGATGCCGATGGTCTTGGCCATGCCGGTGTCGGTGTTCGAGCTGAGCAGGCACTCGATGCGCGCCTTGATCGGGAATCCGTCGCGCTCGATCTCCTGGATGGTCAGGCCAAACTCCGGCGACAGATGCGCGCCGAGGGCGAAGACGCCCAACTCGACCGCTGGATTCGCGGCCAGTTCGCGCAGCGGCCAGTAGAGATGGGAATAGTCCGCGCGCGAGGTGGTAACGACGCCGATGCGCCGCTTGCTGTTGGTTTCGCTCATAAGCAGACCCTTGAGCCGCATTGCTCTGCGAGCGTCAGCACGGCCTGGCTGGGCGTGTAATCGGGAACGAGAGCGCGCAAAGCGCTGAGTGCGGCGTCGATGTCGCGGGCATCAAGGGCGATGCGCAGGCTGGCAAGCAGGCTCTCGCGTTGCGCCTCCGGCAGCAGAGGCGTCTCGACGGCGACCATTCTGTCGAGGTTGGTGCCGTGGGTGCGTTCCCCGGCGGACCATAAATCTTCGGTTTCCTTGTCGCCGGGACGATTCCCAGTGATTTTGAGGCCAATTTCGCGCTCCGGACGAAGCTCGTGCGCCATGAATCGCGCCAGATCCTGGATGGAGTGCATAGCCGGCAGGACGGGCGCCAGCAGGGTTCCAGGCTCGGGATAGGATGCAGCGTTGAGCAGCAGATTGACTGCTTCGTCGATGGTGAGAAAGTAGCGCCGCGCGGCTGGATTTGTAATTGTGGCCGGGCCGCCCTGAGCAATCTCGCGTGCAAAAACCTGGGCCACGCTGTCGCGCGAGGCCAGCACGTTACCCAGCCGCAGAACGATTCCGCCGCTGGCCAGCACTATCTGTTCGGCAACCCGCTTGGTGGCGCCCATCAACGAGGACGGCTGGACGGCTTTGTCGGTCGAGAGCAGCACAACGCGCGCGCCGTGAGCGACGGCTGTCCGGGTCAGGGCTTCGGTGGCGAAGATGTTGTTTTTGATGGCCGCCAGCGGCTGCTGCTCCATCAGCGGCACCTGCTTGAAGGCGGCGGCATGGAAGACGATGCGCGGCGCGTGCGCGGAGAAAATCTCCTCAAGCAGCGCCTCTTCGGCCACGCTGCCGAGAATGGGCGTCATGGGGCAAGCGGCGGCGGATGCCTCCCAATGACGCTCCAGCGCGTAGAGATTGCTCTCTGAAGCCTCCAGTAGAACCAGTTCCGGCGGTGCCAGAGCGCCCAGTCGCAGGGCTAGCGCGGAGCCGATGGAGCCGCCCGCGCCGGTGATGAGGAACGCCTGTTGCGCCAGCGCCGCGAGCGCCTGCGGCGAAGGGGGCGGCAGTTGCGGACGAGCCAGGAAGCTGCGCCAGTTCAGACCTTGGAGGGATGGAAGCACAACAAGAGTATAGTCGGCGTCGCGGCCCTGCATTTTTGTCACAAGAGACGTTCGATACAGGATGAATGAGCGAAGGCGGTTGGGAGAGCCTCCCAACCTAGGCGCAAAAACAAAAGCGCGCCGAGGTTGGGGCACCCAGCAAGAGATGCCGAACCCTGGGGCGATGCGGCGTGGTTGGCGGCTCGCTTACACTGGAAGGGTTCGCGGCGCTTTTGGCAGACCACTCTTTGAGCCGCATTGGGGTAGAGAACGATGAGGATGACCGGGCCGTTGGCCCTTGCTTTTCTGGTTGGAGTCGCGACAGCGGCGGGAGCGCAGACGCAGTTTGACGCCGAGGCTGTGCGTTTGAACAACCGTGGCGCGGCGCAGATGGGCCAGCAGTTCACCGAGCGCGCGGCAGGCTCGTTTGCCCAGGCCTTCCAGAAAGATCCCAAGCTGGCGCAGGCGGCGATCAATGAGGGCATTGCGTTGCTCTATCTGCAAAAGCTGGATGAGGCCAAGAAAGCACTTCGTGCGGCTCTCGACTTGCAGACAGACAGCGCTCAAGCTTGGTACAACCTGGGGCTGGTGCAACATGCGGGCAATGAGCTGGAACCGGCGCTCGATAGCTTTCAACATGCGGTGAAGATCGATCCGCGGGATGCGGATTCCTATTATTACGAGGGCGTTTGCTATCAGGAATTGAAGCAGTACGACAATGCGATTGCCGCGCTGCAAGAGGCGCTCAAGATCAACCGGCTGCACGCTTCGGCGGAGTTTGCCACGGCGCGCGCGTTGCAGCACATGGGCCGCACGGCCGAGGCCAAGGAACACTTCAAGCTTTTCCAGCACATGACCAGCACCAAAGTCTCCTCGCCGATTGGACTGGCCTACGGCGAACAGGGACACTACTCAACCGTGGTGCCAATTTCCGAGCCGGGGACGGCCAAACGCACGATGATTCCGGTGAAGCTGGTGGCGAGTTCGTTGATCTCCCAGGTCTCAAAAGCGAGACCTCCCAGTTTTACGACGACGGGCGGGGCGTGCAGCCTGGACGTGACCGGCTCGGGACGCATGGATTTGGTGCTGATGCAGACGGGCGCGCAGGCCATTCGCGTCTTGCATAACAAGGGCGACGGCAGCTTTGAGGATTTTGACGCTATGGCGGCGGGGCTGAAGGCCAAAGGACACGCCGTGGCTTGCGCTGTGGGCGACTTTGACGGCGATGGCCTGAATGACCTGGCCGTTGCGCTGGACGATGCGGTCTTGCTGTTCCGCAATCTGGGCAAGGGAAAGTTTGAGGATGTGACGGTTGCAGCCGGGCTTACGCCGCGCAATCGGCCTTCCGGCATCACCTTTGTGGACTACGACCATGATGGCGATCTTGACCTGCTGCTGACCGGCGCAGGATTGAAAGCGGGCGATGCGCCGAATGTGCTGTGGCGCAACAATGGCAATAAGACTTTCACGGAATGGACAGAACCGGTCGGATTTGGCGGCAGCGGCAAGACGGCTGCGGCGATTCTCACCGACTTCAACAATGACCGAGCAGTGGACATCGCGATTACCGGCGATGGACCTGCGCCGCTGCTTTATGTGAATCCGCGCGAAGGAAAGTATCCAACGCAGGCGTTGTATGGAGTGGATCAGCGAGTTAGCGAGTTAGCGAGTCAGCCACCTGCGGTGGGGCAACATTCTGGGCATGACGAGAGCAGGTTGCCTGCGACCGTGGGCATTGCCGTTCTCGATTACAACAAGGACGGCTGGATGGACATTGCCGTCACGCACGCTGGCGCGCCGGGGCTGATGCTATGGCGCAATGTTGCGGAGCCGCAAGGCGTTGGCCGGCGATTTGAAAGAGTGGAACTCCCTTTGCACGGCGCGCTGCGCGGATGGGGCCTGACGCCCATCGACATCGACAACGACGGCTGGATTGATCTGGCGGCGATTGTCGAGACCAAGGCGGGGCCGTGCGTGAAGGTTTTCCGCAACCGCGGCGATGGCAGCTTCGAGGATGTGAGCCAGGCGCTCGGCTTGGACCGCGTGAAGCTGCATGAGCCGCGCGGGCTGATGACGGGCGATTTCACGGGCAGTGGCGCGGCGGACCTGATTGTGACGCAGTTGAACGCGCCGCCGGTGCTGTTACGCAACGTGGGCGGCAACAAGAATCACTCCGTCCGCCTCGACCTGACCGGTTACGCCGACAACAAGACCGCCATTGGCACAAAGGTCGAAATCTTCGCCAATGGCCAGTGGCAGAAGTGGGAGCTGGCCGGGGCTTCGGGCTACCAGACGCAAGGCCCGCCGCAATTGCTGGTCGGCCTGGGCGAGGCGGAAGGCATCGATCTGCTGCGGATGCTTTGGCCCACCGGCGTCTTGCAGGACGAGATCGATTTGCCGCATCAGCCTGTTATCGCCATGAAGGAAGCTGACCGGCGCGGCAGTTCCTGCCCGGTGTTGTTTGTGTGGGATGGGCATAAGTTCAAGCTGGTCACGGACGTGATTGGCGCGGCGGTGGTGGGCCATTGGTTTACGCCTCAGAGGCGCAATATTCCCAATCCCGGCGAGTGGATCAAGGTCGATGGCGACAAGGTCGCCACGGTGAACGGCAAACTGAGCCTGCGCTTCATGGAGCCGATGGAGGAGGTCAACTACATCGACCAGTTGCGGCTAGTGGCGGTCGATCACCCAGAGAATGTCGAGGTCAACCCCGACGAACGCTTCCTCGACGATCCGCCGTTTGCTTCTGGGCGTGTGGTGGCCTCGAAAGGCACGCGGAGGCCGCTGGGCGCGTGGGATGGCGAAGGGCGCGACGTGCTGGATGAGGTGAGCCGCCGCGATCACAAATTCGCGAGCGGATTCACATCGCTGCCATATGACGGTTTTGCCAATCTGCACGCGCTGACGCTCGATTTGGGGCGGCTGGAGGCGCAGTCTCCGCTGCGGCTGCTGATGACCGGCTATGTGAACTACTTCAGCGCGACCTCGCTGTATGGCGCGTGGCAGGCGGGCATCAAGCCGATTTCGCCGTATGTCGAAGCCGAACTGCCTGATGGCTCGTGGCAGCGCATCGCGGAGGATGTAGGCTTTCCCGCGGGCCTGGAGCGCACGATTGTCGTAGACCTCAGCGGAAAATTGCCTGAGGGCGCGCGTCGCATCCGTCTGGTCAGCAATCTGGAAATCTACTGGGATCAGGTGCTCATCGATCAGAGCAGAAATGCGGAAGCAAGAACCGCGGAAATGCCGCTCTCGTTGGCCACGTTGCATTTTCGCGGTTATCCAACGCAGATTGAAGGCGCAAGTCCGGGCGATCTCGATTACGATTATGACCGCGTGAGCTTGACCGGGCCGTTCCAGCATCAGCGGGGCAACTACACGCGCATGGGCGATGTGACGCCGCTGGTGAAAGGGATTGACGACCGCTACGTGATCTTTGGTAGCGGCGAGGAGATCGCAGCCGAGTTCGACGCGACCAAGCTGCCGGCGCTGCCTTCGCACTGGAAGCGCGATTACTTTTTCTATGCCAACGGATTTGTGAAGGATATGGACTGGTGGGACGCATCGCCCTTTACCGTGGCGCAACTGCCGTTCCACGCGATGAGCAAGTATCCGTATCCGGCGAACGAAAACTTTCCGGACGACGCGAATGCGCTGGATTACCAGTTGAAATGGAATGATCGTTTCGACTCGGGTGAGCCCGTGCGGTCGTATCGCTTTGACTACAAAATGATGCCGTCTACTCCATCGGAGGATGGAGCTTCTGCATTTACAAAGGCGCAACCATGAACGATCTTGTCTTGCGGCCGGCTGAGCGACAACTGGAGTTTTTGCGTTCCGGCGAACTTTCAGTGGTCGAACTAGCCGAGGCGTATATAAAGCAAATTGCCCGGCTGAATCCGCGACTGAACGCCTTCGCCGACTTCGAGGCGGAGCGCGTGCGCGCACAGGCTCGCCGGCTGGATGAATCGAAGGAGCCGCACGGACCGCTGCACGGATTACCCGTTACCGTGAAGTCCTGCATTGCAACGGCGGGTTATCGCTGCGAGATTGGCAGCCTGCTGCACGAGGGCGAAATTCCGCGCGAGGATGCGGTCGTTGTTGCGCGTCTGCGCGCTGCCGGAGCGTTGATTCTGGGCACGACCAACTGCCCGGAATTCCTGATGGCGTACGAAACCGATAATTTGTTGCACGGACGCACGAACAACCCCTGGGACCTGGACCGCACGCCGGGTGGCTCAAGCGGCGGCGAGGCGGCGGCCATCGCGGCCGGGCTTTCGTCGGCTGGGATCGGCAGTGACAGCGGCGGCTCGGTGCGCGTGCCAGCGCACTTCACGGGCATCTGCTCGTTGAAGCCCACGCCGGGTCGCATTCCTGGGCGCGGACATCTGCCGCCGTGCGTGGGACCGTTCTCGACGCTCGGTTCCATCGGGCCGATGGCGCGCACCATGGGCGACGTAGCGCTGCTGTTTCGCACGCTGAGCGGCCAGGACCCGATGGACCCTGTGAGTCCGCCTATTGCGCTGCATGAGCCCAGACCGGCGGAATTGCGAACGAATACGATTGGATTTTTTGAGGACGACGGTCTGGCTCCGGTCACGCCGGAGACGCGAGCGGCGGTTGTGGCCGCTGTGGGTGCACTGCGCAGTGCGGGGTTCCGCGTGGAAGCCTTCAGGCCGCGCGCGCTGGAGCCGCTGCGCAAGCTGTGGTGGAAGTTCTTTGTGCAGTGCGGGGCCATGCTGGATGAGCCGGAGTATCGCGGCCGGCGTGAGCGGTTGAGCCCGGTCTTCAGCGGTTTTCTCGACATTGCCGAAGCCGTGCCGCCGCTGACGGCCACCGAGTTGCTGAATGCATGGTGCGAGCTGGACCTGATGCGCGGAAAAATGCTCGAAGAAATGAGCAAATTCCCAGTTCTCCTGTGCCCGGTGGCCAGTATTCCCGCCTTCCGTCACGGCGAGCGCAGGTGGGTCGTCGAGGGCCAGACTGTGGAGTATTTGGACGCCGTGCGCTATACGGAGTGGTTCAACGCGCTGGGGGCTCCGGCGGCGGTGGTTCCCGTAGGAAACTCGCCGGAAGGGTTGCCCATCGGCGTGCAGATTGTGGCGCGTCCCTTCCAGGACGAAACGGCATTGGGCGTGGCGGCTGTTTTGGATGCGGCGTTTGGCTATCACCCGCCTCCGATCGCGCGAGCGGAATAGTAGCTTCCGGGCAAGCTCATTCATCTATCTCCAGAAAAATGCTCTCAGCGTCGCTGAAAATGAAGGAGATGTGGCCAAGGTGCCCATCTCCACCTTTTGGTTGAGGCGCGGCTCAACTGATTGCGGTAGCCTGAGCTTGCTTTGGAACGGAGCAAGAACGTGCGCGAAAACTTGCACGAGAGGTTTGCCGAAACTCCGGGAGTGCTCAAGAGCGCGCGGCATGAACATACCGTTGTGCAGGTGCTGGATTTGGAGATCGGCGGCGGCGAGTTTGTCGCCATGGCCGGGCCTTGTTCGGTGGAGACGGAATCTCAGTTGATGGCGATTGCCGAGCATGTGCGCCGCGCCGGCGCGCGCATTCTGCGCGGTGGCGCTTTCAAGCCGCGCAGCTCGCCCTATTCTTTTCAAGGGCTTGGCTTGGAAGGGCTGAAGATGCTGGCCCTCGCGCGCGACGAGAGCGGGTTGGCCATTGTTACCGAAGTCATGTCGGAGACGGATGTGCCGATGGTGGCTGAGTATGCCGACATTTTGCAAATCGGCACGCGCAACATGGAGAACTACTCGCTGCTGGAAGCGGTGGCGCGCTCCGGCCGGCCAGTGCTGTTGAAACGCGGCATGGTGGCGACCATTGCCGAACTGTTGCGCTCGGCCGAGTTCATCCTTGACCACGGCAACCCCAACGTGATTCTCTGCGAGCGCGGCATCCGTACCTTTGAAACGGCGACGCGCAACACCTTTGACGCGGGCGCAATTGCCTTGCTCAAGCAGATTTCGCATCTTCCGGTGATTGCCGATCCGAGCCATGCGGCAGGGCACAGCAACCTGGTCCCCGCGCTGGCGCGCGTGGCGGTGGCAGCCGGTGCAGATGGGCTTCTGGTCGAGGTGCACCCCCACCCGGAAAAGGCTTGGAGCGATGGCGACCAGTCGCTGGATTTTGCCGGATTCGACGAGATGATGGAAGATCTGGAACCATGGATCGCGCTACGCGAACTGGAACTTCCGCGGCGTGCGCGTGGATCTTGTCGGCACGAGGCGGTTGATGTGCGGGCCATGGAGACAGTGGGATGAGGCTTGTTGCCAGAGTGTTGACGATTGCTGCCTCGTTTGCCTTGCTGATTCCGATATGCGGGTTTGCGCCGGATGCGGCGAAGAGCTCCGGCGAGGAGATCGGTGCCGATGTCATCGTTACGGCCTCGCCTGTTTATCAGCCGCTGGCCGAGCTGCGCGGGGCTGAGCGCTTTCCGAAAGGGGCGCAACTGCTGCTGATTCATGCGGGCCAAGCGGAGCCGCTGGTGAAGGGCTTTGCAGCAACGGCCGACGCCAATGTTTCCTTCGATGCAAAGACGGTGCTCTTTGCGGGAAAGCAGACGGCGGGCGATCCTTGGCAGATTTGGGAGTTGACGTTGGCGGATCGCTCTGTGCGCAAGGTGATTGCGGCTGAATCTGCTGCCGAGCGCCCTCTCTATTTGCCAGGCGGACGGTTGGTCTGGGCGCAGCGCACGCCGCAAGGCTTCCAACTGCAATCAGCGACGGACGGCCACACGCCGGCGCAGGTGTTTCTGAATCCGACGGCTGGCCCGGGCGTGCTGCCGCTGACGTACACGCCGGGCAGCGCGTTTCCAGCGGATGTGTTGGCGGATGGGCGGATTCTGTTCGAGGCGGGTTTTCCGCTCGGCACAGGCACGACGCCGGAGCTTTATCTGGTTTATGCCGACGGCTCGGGCGTTGAATCGTACCGCTGCGATCACGGGCGTCCGCGCTGGGGCGGAAGGCAACTGGCCTCGGGCGATGTCGTCTTCACGCACGGGGCCTCGCTGGCGCGCTTCACTTCGCCGCTGGCCAAGGAAGAGCCAGTTGCCGCTCCCCGTGCGGAGTACGCGGGCGCGATTGCCGAGACGGCTTCGGGCGCGTGGCTTGTGAGTGCGCGGGCTTCGGCTGGAACACGTTTCGAACTGAAGTCGTGGAAGCCAGGTACCGCGCAGTCCGGTTCGTCAGCGCTGCAAACGGTGATGGCCGTGAGCGGCGAGGATCTTGTTGATCCGGTTCTGGTGGCGCCGCGCACGAGGCCCAACCGGCATCCCTCTGGGTTGCACGACTGGAACTACGCCAATCTGCTGGCTCTGGATGCGCGCCAGTCGCGCGAGGGCGATTTGAAGGTTGCGCCTGCATCGGTGCGGCTGGAGACGCAGGACGCAGCTGGACATGTTGTGGTGGCGGGTACGGCGCCGGTCGAGGCGGACGGTTCCTTTTTTGTGAAGGCTCCGGTGGACAAGCCCATTCGCTTTGCGCTGTTGAATGCCAAGGGCGCGGTGTTGCGGCAGGAGCGCGGATGGTTCTGGGCGCGGCGCGGCGAACAGCGCATCTGCGTGGGCTGCCATGTGGGGCCGGAACGCGCCTCGGAGAATCGTGTGCCGGCCGTGCTGCTGCGCTCGACCACGCCGGCGGATCTGACCGGTGCGGCGAATGCAACCCAGCAAAAATTGCCGGGGAGGAATAAATAGGATGTTTGCTCGCTCTCTTCTTTTTTTTGCTGGCGCTGTTTCGATGGCTGCGGCGCAAACCGTCTCTCCTGCTCCGGTGGTTTTTGCGCCGCAGGCGCAGTTGGCCGCACCGCAGGCGCCCATTCGCTTTGAGGACGCCAGCGACAAGGCGGGCATCAACTTTACGCACAGCTTCGGGTCGCGCCAGTTGGGATCGCTGCTGGAGGGCACCGGCGCAGGGTGCATCTGGTTCGACTACAACAACTCCGGCAGGGAGTCTCTCTACGTAGTCAACGGAAGGCCGCTGGATGACTCCATGCATCCGTATCCGCTCAAGGTAAAGCCCAATCCGCTGCCGCACAATCATCTCTATCGCAACGATGGCAACGGCCACTTTACCGATGTGACGGAAGAGTCCGGCCTCAATCCGGATTTGTATTCGGTGGCGGTAACAGCGGCGGACTATGACAATGATGGCTTTGTCGATCTGTTGGTGACCGGCTACGGAAAGACAATTCTCTACCACAACGACGGCAACGGCCACTTTACCGATGTGACGGCGAAGGCTGGCATCAAGGTGGACGGCTGGGGCATCAGCTCCACTTGGCTGGACTACGACCGGGACGGCTGCGTTGATCTGTTCGTGGGCCGCTACGTCAAGTTTGATCCCAAGTATCGCGCCTACTATGCGGCGGACAACTATCCGGGGCCGCTGGACTACGAGGGCGAAACCAACAAGCTCTTTCACAATAACTGCGACGGCACGTTCACGGATGTTTCTGACAAGTCGGGAATCAGCGCGTTTGTGGGTCGCACGATGGGCGTGACCGCGGCGGATTTCGACAACGACGGCTGGGACGACATTTACGTGGCCAACGATCGCACGGAAAACTTCTTCTTCCACAACAAGCACGATGGGACCTTCGAAGAGATTGCCAGCGAGACGAACACAGCCTACGGGCAGAATGGCGAATCCACTTCGTCGATGGGACCTGTCTTTGCCGATTTCGAGGGCCGCGGCGTGCTGGACCTGTGGGTGAGCGACGGCCGCTATAACCGGCTGCTACACAATGCCATGGCACCCGCGGAGAGGGCAGGATGGAAGCCGGGCAAGCCTGGCTATGAAGATATGGGCGCGTCGAACGGCGTCTCGCAGGCCAATGCTCAGTATGTGAGCTGGGGCACGAGCGTCCAGGACTTCGACAACGACGGCCTGCTCGATTTGCTCATCTTTCACGGCGGCCTGATTCACCTGATTCCGCAGGAGCACACACTGTTTCGGGGGCTTGGAAATGGAAAATTTGCCGATGTTTCCGAAGCGGCTGGGCCGGTGCTGAGTGTGCGCACGACCGCGCGCGGCGCTTGTTTCGCGGATTACGACAACGATGGCAAGATGGATGCGTTTGTGGTGAACCTGGGCGGGAAGGGAACGCTGGTGCATAACGTTTCCACCAACACCGGACACTGGGTCGCCATCAAGCTCAAGGGCACAAAAAGCAATCGCGACGGCATCGGCGCGCGCGTGGAGGTCTTCGCCGCGGGCAAGCGTCAGACGGCTGAACGCGTGGCCGGTTCCGGCTATCTTTCGCAGAATGACGAGCGCCTGCACTTCGGCCTGGGCGCTGCCACGACGGTGGACAAAATTCTCGTCCACTGGCCTAGCGGGCGTGAGCAGACGCTCTCGAAGCTTGGCGTGGATCAGGTAATTCTGGTCGAAGAACCGAAATCCGGAGAGGCAAAGTGAGCGAGCGCATTCGAACTCGATGGTGCGTGGAATTCGCCGTCCTGTCGGCGGCCTTGCTGACCTTCGCGCTTTGGCCCGTTGTGAACCATCCGGTGCGCGCGGACGAGAGCGACATGCAGGATTACGCTTCGCCGCTGGAGGTTCTGTCGTCGCCCGATGGCGCGCGGCTCTACGTGCTCTGCCAGCAGAGCGAAGAAGTCAGGGTGCTGGATGCCGCCAGTCATGCCGTCCTCAAGAACATCGCGGTGGGCCGCGTGCCGCGCGGTTTTTCGCTATCGGCGGCCGGCGACCGGCTGTTTGTCGCGAATTCCTGGGACGACACGATTTCGGTCATCGACACACAGACGCTGACCGTGACGGCCACATGGCCGGTGGGCGCCGAGCCATCGAGCGTGGTCACGGATCGCGCAGGCAAATGGCTGTTTGTTGCCAATCGCATCTCGAACGATGTGGCTGTGCTGAACGCCCAGACCGGAAGCGAAGAGAGACGCTTGCTGGCCGGGCGAGGCGCGAGTTATCTCGCGATTTCTCCGGATGGAAGCCGCATCTATGCGACGCACGTCTATCCGAACCCGGCGCGGGTGCGGAGCAACTTGGAGAACCGCACCGCGCCGGAGTCCGAGATCACGGTGATCGACGCCGAGCGCGCCGTGGTTGTGGAGCGCATTCCGCTGCACGCGATTGCCGGAGTCTTTCATCTCGCGTTTTCTGCCGACGGCCGTCTGGGCGTGGCGGCGGCGCTGCATCCCAAGAACCTGGTGCCGCTGGCGCATCTGGAACACGGCGCTGCCTTTGCTGACACGCTTTTGCTGTTCGGCGCGGACGTCGGCCAGCCGGTCGAGGTCCCGCTGGATGAACTGGAGCGCTATGCTTCAAGGCCCTTCGGCGTGGCGATTGCGCCGGATAAGTCGCGCATCTATGTCACCAGCAGCGGCTCGGAGATGGTCACCGTCCTCGATGTGCCGCGCCTTATGCACTTTATTCACGCGCGGCCGCACGCGCAGCCGGTTTCGTTTGCACGGGATCTGGCAGCCAGCGCTAATTATGTTGTCGAGCGTATCGCCGTCGGGCACGATCCGCGCGGAGTGGCGCTCGCGAGCGACGGCAGCCGATTGTTCGTGGCCAATCGCCTGGAAGACACGATCAGCGTGATCGATACGCGCGACCTACGCGTGGCTTCGACTATCGCGCTGGCCGGGCCGAAGACAATCTCGCCACTGCGCCATGGCGAACAGACCTTCTATACATCGCGCTACGGATTTCAGGGGCAGATTGGCTGCGCCTCCTGCCACATCGACAGCACCTTCGACGCTGTTACGTGGGACCTGGAGCCGGACGGATTTGGCCGCGACATTGTGGACAACAAGTCGCTGGAGGATTTGAGAGGCACAGAGCCCTTCAAATGGAACGGCGCCAACCCGAACATTCCCACCGAGTGCGGACCGCGGACGGAAAAATACTTCTGGCGCTCGGAAAACTACGACAATGCCACGCTCGCGGATTTGGCTGTTTACGTCCGCAGCTTGCCGTTGCGCCCCAACCGCTGGCGCTTGCCCAACCATGAACTGACGCCGGCGCAGGAGCGCGGCAAGGATCTATTCGAGCGCGCGCAGGACAAGTTTGGCGTCCCGATTCCAGAGCGCAACCGCTGCTCCTATTGCCACAGCGGCCCGAAGGGAACGAGTCAGAAATCCTTCGATGTGGGCACGCGCAAGCCGACCGACAACACGGGCCTCCTGGATACTCCGCATTTGACCAATATCGCGCTGAGCGCGCCCTATCTGCACGACGGCTCGGCGCGCACGCTGGAAGAAATCTGGACTGTTTACAACCCGGAAGACAAGCACGGGCGGACGAACGATTTGACCAAGGACGAACTGAACGACCTGATCGAATACTTGAGGACGCGATGAAAAAGTTGGCAATGAAAAAACTCTGGCTGGGCGCGATGATGGCGGCCGTTGCGCCTTGGGCTCTTGGTGCGCCAGTGGCCACGGCTGCGTCGCAGACCGTTGCGTTTGGAACGCAGGAATCTCACGCCGCGTTGCAGGCGCTGCCGCGTTTCCGTTTTGAAAATTTCACCACCGCCAACGGCCTGCCCGACAATCATGTGTATGCCGTGCTGGTGGATGGAGACCGCATCTGGGCAGGCACGGAAAATGGTCTGGCCGTCTACGAGAATCATGCGTGGAAGACGTACACCACGGCGGATGGCCTGGCGCATCGCGCCGTGCTTTCGCTGGCTCTGGACAAGCGCACTGGCGACGTGTGGGCCGGCACCATGGGTGGTCTGAGCCGTATCTCCGGCGGACGAATCGACAGCTACACGCAGTTGACCTCGGGGTTAAGCAATGACGTGGTTTACGGCGTCTCGGTGGAAGGCGAAAACGTGTGGGTGGCCACGGCTGCGGGCGGTTGCCGCCTAAATACCCGCACCGGCCAGTGGACGCTTTACAACGAGCGCAACACGCCCATGGTTGAGATCTGGACCTACGGCGTTTCCGCTACGCCCACCAAGGTTTACTACGCGGTGTGGGGCAGCGGGATTCTCGAATACGATCAGAAGACCGGGCGCTGGGACAAGTACGAAGATCCGGACGGCGAAAACGAGATCGTGCTTTTCAAGGATCAAGGTCTGATTCATGAAATTACGACCTCGGTCAGCTATGTGGACAATATCCTATGGGTGGCCACGTATTTTGGCGATAGCCGCTATGACGGCCGTTACTGGCACAACTTTCTCACCAAAGACAGCGGACTCCCCTCGAACTTTACCAATTTTGTGAAGGGCGTGGACGCCACTCGCGCATGGTTCGGCACCGACAAAGGGCTGGCCTATTACGACGGCGCGAACTGGGCTGTCTATACACCGTCGCTCAAGGACGGCAAGCCGGAGATGACGGTACGCGACGCTCAGGGCAATGTAACGCCTGTTGCCGTCACCACCGCGCCGGCCCATAACTATATTCTCGGCATCGACCTTCAGGGTGACGATATATGGGTCGCCACCGCCAAGGGTTTGAGCCACGGAATTCGACAACAGCAGTAAAAACAAAAGGAGCATCATCATGAATGCATTTGCGGATATTCTGGAGACCATCGCACACGCGCCCGTGCAAAAGCGCGCCATCACCAACCTCGGTGTGCTGAACGAGGCTTACGCCTACGAGAAGCCAAGTTCGTTTTCGCGCGGCATGAGAATCGATCTTGGCGGCGTCACCATTCTGCTGATTTCGGGCACGGCCTCGATTGACGAGAACGGAGTGACCGTGCACGTGGGCGATTTTCCCGCGCAACTGCGGCGCACCTTCGAGAACATCACCGGCCTGCTGGAAGCGGAAGGCTGCACGTGGCACGACATCGTGCGCACCAGTTGCTATCTGCGGGACATTGATCGCGACTACGACGATTTCAATGCGGGGCGCACAGCCTTCTTCAAGGAGCAGGGACTCGATCCGCTGCCGGCCTCCACTGGCATTCAGGCGCATCTTTGCCGGCCCGACCTTCTGATCGAGATTGAAGCCATCGCGATGTTCCGTACAGACAAGAAGGGGTAGTCGCCATGCGCAAGGGATGGATGTGGGTTGCGGTCTGCGCGCTGACAGCGATGGGGCAGACATCGGTTGGGCAGACAGCGGCTGCCGTGTCGTATTCGAGCCAGTACACGGATCAGAATGCGAAGCCGGTTGCGGTCACGGGCAAGGGCACGTGCGCGTGTGGCGCGCATCCGCCGGCTCCGCCGAAGGATCGCGTCGTCGTGCCGTACGCGGGCGAACCGAAGGATCTGAGCCCCTTTGAGAAGTTTGCGACGCCCTACGACCTCAATTACATCCATCCCAACATCTATACCGGCGCGGCACGGGATCTTCCCGAGCCCAAAGGCCTGACCGAGGTACGCATTGGCTTCTTCGGCCCCATCGAGCACAACCCGGACTCGGTCTTCGGGTTGCGCATGTTGCACGGCGCGCAACTAGCTGTGGAAGAAGCAAACGCTCACGGTGGCTACGGCGGAAAGCCTTTCCGGCTGATGCCGCGCAACGACTATGACAACTGGCAAGCAAAGGCGGTCTATGGCGACGACCGTCCCACTGATCCCACCATCTGGGGATCGTCGTCGAATGAAGCCGTGAAGATGATTTACGACGACAAGGATTGGGCGATCTTCGGATCGATCAGTTCCGAGGCGACGCACATAATCCTGCGTGTTGCGCTGAAGGCGGAGATCCCCATCGTCAACTCGGCCTCGACCGATCCCACAATTCCGGAAACTTACATTCCATGGTACTTCACCGATATTCAGGATGATCGCGTGCAGAGCCTGACGCTGGCGCGCCGCATTTTCACCGAACTGGGCCTGAAGCGCGTGGCCATTCTCAGGGTAAACAATCGCTACGGACGATTCGGGGTTCTGAAGCTTCGCGATGCCGCGCGGCGGCTGGGGCACCCGATCGTCATTGAGCAGAAATATCTGCCTGGCGATACGGATTTTTCGCATCAGCTCAAGGTCATTCGCGGTTCGCGGACTGATGCCATTGTGCTGTGGACCGATGAGACGCAGGCAGCATTGATCCTCAAGCAGATGCGGGCAGCAGGGATGAAGCAGCGCGTTTTCGGCGCGTATCGCACGCTGGGCCCCACGACGCTGGCACAGGCTGGTGATGCCGCCGAGGGCTTTGAGGCGGTTTTCCCGTATGATCCCACACGCCAGGACCCCAAGTGGATCAGCTTTAATCAGCGCTTCGAGAATCGCTTCAATGAGAAGCCGGAGCAGTTTGCGTCGCTGGCCTACGATGCGATGAACGTGCTGCTCGATTCGATTTGCAAGGCGGGGTTGAATCGCGCGCGGATTCATGACGCACTGGCTGACGTCGAGGAATACGACGGCGTGACCGGACATATGATTTTTGATCCCAATTTGAAGAACGTGGCTCCCATGTATCTGGGCACGGTGCATAACGGAGCGATTACCTATCGCGTGGCGACCATGGATAAGGAGCCTCAAGCTGAACCAACAAGTTCAGCTACACCGCAGCCGGTGCCGTATGCGCGTGTGGGCGAGGAAGGTGTGGAGTATGCCGGGCCACATCGTGAAGACATCCCGGCGGGACCGGTGCGGGTGGTTCTCTTCGGGCCACATGCGGTCGAGATTTCGCAGTCGCCGGAGATGCAGAAGGTGCTGGCGGCGGGCGCGGCAAAAGGACGCGAATGGAAGCTGGTGCCCGTCGGTAGCGATAAGAACTGGAGCGAGGCAGGGTGGCAGGTCTGGGCTGCTTCCGACGATCTGGTCCGTGCCATCATGGATGAGCACGCGCTGGCGATCGTGGCGCTGAATCGCGATGCGGCGCATCTTGCCGAGCAACTGGCTCTGAAGACCTTTGTGCCGGTGGTAGCGCTGAGTAGCGACAAGACGCTGACTTCCATCAATATTCCCTGGATATTCCGCGTGCCTGCGGAAACCACGCCGACCGATGCGCTACGCCTGCTGGAGGCGGCCACTGAGCGCAGCGGGGCAAATCCGGAACGGCTCAGAGGCGTGCTGGCTTCGGGAAGCGAGATTTCCAGTTTTTCTTTCCTGCCCACCGGCGAGCCACGCAACCGCAACTAATTCTCGTTACTCCTCGCCCAACTCGTAGGGAATGCCGAAGCGCCCAATCTGGATCAATGCCTTGTCGGCGGGAGGCCAGATGTGCAGGCTCTCCACTCGGTTTGATCCCGCAATGCGATGCGCGACAGCAGTGCCCACCAGCACTCCCGATGCAGCGCGGTGGAAGTGGACGTTCAACGCTTCCGCGGCCTGCGCCCGCGTCCATCCAAAAGCATATTCTCCGGGCCGGAGCATGACTCCACCGATGCGCACCGGCGCCTGCACAATCAGGTAGTGCGAATACTTGCCTTCGGCAGAGTAGCCGGCGGTCAGCAGCACGACTCCGGCGATGAAGTGGCCATGGTTGTTGACGATGCCGGAGGCGGTGCGCATTTCTGTTTCGATGTGCTCCTTTTCAACCGGCGCGCGCGCGGGCAGCAGCGAGGCAAGCTCCGCATCCGTGGCTTGCCGCCAAGCCATTTTCTGTGCCTGGGCCGCCGTGATCAGCGAAGACAAGAGCAAAAGAAAAAATCCTGGAAGAATCAGCTTTTTAATCAGAGGATGGCTCATTGATTCGGCTTTCTAAGAGATTCGAGGGTGACAATGCCGCGCTGCAGGGCGGCCGTGGCAGCCTGCGTTCGGTCCGTTACATTCAGCTTGCTCAGCAGGCTGTTGATGTGCGTTTTCACCGTGGCCTCTGAAATCTCCAGCTCGGTCGCGATTTCCTTGTTGCTCTTGCCGCGTACAATCTGTTCCAGCACGTCGAACTCTCGCGGCGTCAGTTCCTCGGTGCCCATCCGCGCGGCCAGCTTCTGGGCAATCTCGGGCGGAATATACGACCTGCCCTCATGAACCATGCGAATGGTCGCAATCAATTCTTCGGAGGTCATGCCCTTCAGCAGATAAGCCTTCGCGCCAGCCTGCAGGGCGCGATAGATGTCCTCGTCGCCGTCGTAGGTGGTCAGCACAATGAAGCGCGCCTGAGGCGTTTCCATGCGGATGCGGCTGATGACTTCGACGCCGCTCAACCGCGGCAGCCGCAAATCGACGAGCGTGATATCTGGCCGGTGCTTGCGAAACTGCGCGATAGCCTCCACGCCGTCGGCGGCCTCCCCCACCACTTCCAGGCCATCCACAACGTTCAGCAGCGCAACCAATCCCTGGCGCACCACGTGGTGATCTTCCACAACCAGCACGCGAATCGATTCCTTGCTCACGGTTGCTCCTTTGTCTTCTCTCGTTCACCCTGGCTGCTTTGCGTTTCTCGTGGTACGGCAGCCCGCAGCCGGATCGTGGTTCCTGTTCCCGGCTCGCTGCTAATTTCAAGGTTCGCGCCAATGGCTGCTGCGCGCTCTTCCATTCCGGTCAATCCATAGTGGCCTGATGCAGACTCTGGCTTCTGGTCCGCTGCAAACCCGCGCCCGTCGTCCCGCACTTCCAGCGCAACCTCGTTGGGCCGGTACTCCAACTGCACGAAGAGATGCCGCGCCCCGGCGTGCTTCTTCACATTATGAATGGCTTCCTGGGCCACGCGCAGAAATTCGCGCTCCGTGTCCGGGGGCATGGGGCGATACGCGCCAAAAAGGCTGAACTTGGCTTCCAATTCGTGACCGCCCGCAGCTTCCACAATGCGACGCAGGCGGACCGGCAGCGTCGTCTCGCCCGAGTCCTGCGAGCGCAGCGCCCAGATCGACTGCCGCGCTTCGGCCAACCCCTCGCGAACGTAGCCACGCGTCAGGTCCAGATGCTTTGCCGCGGCCTCCGTCTTGTTGTGGCGCAGCAGTTCTGCCAGCACTTCCAACTGCACAGAGATGCCCACGTAGCCCTGGGCCAGCGTGTCGTGAATCTCGCGCGCAATGCGGCTGCGCTCGCCCAGCACGGCGCGAAACTCGCCTTCCGCGCGTTGCAGCCGCAACCGCAGCAACAGCACCACGATCCCCACCAGGGCCGCCAGCAGCAGCGCATAGAACCAAATGGTCTGGTAGAAGTGTGGCCGCAGTTCGAAGGGCTGCGCCGCGCCCACCGTGTTCCACAGACCATCGTTGTTGGCCGCCTGCACGCGGAAGGTGTAGCGGCCGGGAGGGATGTTGGTGTAGTAGGCGGTGCGGCGTGTGCCGGCGTCCGTCCAATCGCGGTCGAAGCCCTCCAGCTTATAGCGATAGCGTACCTTCTGCGGCGCGATAAAGCTCAGTCCCGCAAAGTCGAACTGAAAGTGCACATGCCCGGCGGGAATCTTCACGACCGAGGCGGCTCCAAGCAGGGTCTGGGGCACATCGTCCACGGTGAAGCGCTCTAGCGTGACCGGCGGCGGAACCGTGTTCACCGGGAAGTGCGCGGGGTCCACTTCGACAAGCCCCTTGGGCGTGGCAAACCAGAGGTGCCCGTCGCGCGTGCGCCAGGCCGAGGGGTGGCTGTTGGTGGCCATCTCCCGACCGCGCAGACCGTCGGCAGGGCCGAACTCGATCCAGTTCGAGCATCCGGCCTGCTGCATTCCGTTGGCGGATCCACCGCAGTTGCAGCGGGCAATTCCGTTCGCCGTAGCGAACCAGAGATGGCCTCGCTCGTCGTCCAGAATGGCGTGGATGGTGGTCTGATTCAGACTGTTGTGCTGCTCGGCGGAAAAGCGCCGTCCATCCCACAGGTTCCAGCCATGCTCCTGCGTGCCGATCAGCAGTGTACCGTCCCTCCGGGACAAGAGGGACGTGACCACGTTGCTGGAGAGCCCGCTAGCGGTTGTGTAGTTGACAATCTTGCCGCTGCTCAGCCGCGAGAGGCCGGCCAATGTGGCTATCCACAGATCGCCGTTGGAGTCGCGAGTCATTGCGCCCACCAGATCGCTGCCCAGGCCGTTCGCTTTCGTAAAAGTTTCCATGCGCCCGCCAGAAACTGCTCCGGCTTTCAGTCCCGTCCAGTGCGTCAGCCCGCGCCGGGTGCCGATCCAGAGCGATCCATCGGCGTCTGCCAGCAGGGAACGGATGAAATCGTCGGGCAAGCCGTCGGCGGAGGTGAAGGCATCGATTTTGCCGCCGCGAATCCGATTGAGCCCGTCCGGCGTGCCCACCCAGAGGTCGCCGTTGGGCGCGGCGGCCAAGGCTAGAATCACGTCACTCAACATCCCATTGCGAACCGTGTAGGAACGCACGGTTCTAGCTCCGTTGGCGCTGCGGCGAAGAACGTTCAGTCCGCTTCCGCTGGTTCCCACCCAGAGCAAGCCCTCGCGGTCCTCGACGACAGCGGTCGCGCCGTCGGAGGAAAGCCCCTCGCGCGCGCCCATGGTGCGGAAGCGCTGATCGCGCAGAATGTGCAATCCGTCGGTCTCGGTCCCCACCCAGATATTTCCTTCGCGGTCCTCCATCAGCGTGAGCACTGACGCGGTCGCCAGCGGATCGGTGATCGGCAGACGTTGCAGCTTACCTGCAACCCAGCGCGCCAAGCCGCCGTTGGTGCCAATCCACAGCGCGCCTTCGCGATCGGCCAATAGCTTCTGGATCTTGTTGCCGGGCAACTCGCGACCGATCTGTAGCTGTGTTTCCTTCCTGTCGCCGTTGTAAATGGCCAAAATCGTTGCCGTAGCACCCGCCCAATGTCCGTTTGGCAAGGAGGCCTGATTCACGGCGAGGGAACAAAAGTAACACACGACATCAAGAGCCGAAAGGCGGCCATCCTTGTAGCTTGCTCCTCCCTCAAGGGTCTCAATCCAGATTGAGCCATCGGAGTCGAGGCTGAGAGACTTCACGTTGTTCCCCGGCAGCCCATCCTTGGTCGTAAATGCAGTAACGTTGCCGTCCTTCCAGCGTGCCAGCCCTTCGCTGGTGCCGATCCAGAGCGCGCCGTCGCGGCTCTCCAGTAGACAGCGGATGTCGCTGCCGGGCAGCGCTGGGGTGGAATTGCGGTCGAAAACCTGAAAGCTGTTGCCGTCGAAGCGGACCAGGCCCACCTCGGTTCCCAGCCAGATGAAGCCGTCTCGCGTCTGAACCAGCGCCTGCACGGTGTTCTGCGGCAGACCGTTTTCCATCACCCACGATTGGCGGCCGTAGTTGGCCAGCGGCGTGGAAGGCTCCAGCGCCAAGCAGGGAAGCCCGCAGCCCAGCAGGAATGCCGTTGCCAGAAGAACGAGGAGCAAGTGAGCTCCGCCAGGGAAACACGAGCGCCGGGCGGCTTTTTCCGCGCCATTCTCCGAGTTGGTTTGATTTTGGGCCACGAAAACGGGCGAGTCATCCTTGGAAAAGCTTCAAATTACGCAAAAAGCCGCGCACCTCCACAGTAATTGGAAAAATGCGGGAATGCACAGAAACATAAGCAAACTATCGCAGGAAATAACGAGTCTGGCGTCCATCCATTGATGGAGTCCAGACTCGCTCGAATGGGTCAAGACACGAAGCTAGCCTGCCGATACTCTGAAAATGTCTCGTGTGACCTGAAACATGATTATCGGGTGGCCGCCCATCTCGCTGGGTTGCCACCCGATTCCTTTTTGGGGCAGGAACGCGGCCTTTGTCAATTTCGCTTTTCTCATCCTGAATCCGCAGCCGAGGAGTGCAAGCTGCAAAAACGGTTCAGGGCTTGCTCGTTTTGACAGAGGACGCTTCTGGAGCAGGGGCCTCACATGGCGTGCTGCCGCATAGCGCCCCGGTAATTCCCTGGCCCTCGGTGACGGTATAGATGCGGTTCACGGCGGGCAGCTTCACTGTTTCCCTGACGCCGGAGGGCCAGTGAATCTCGGCGACGCCGGCATCGGTCGCATCGTTCAGGCCGAAATGGACCCGCAAATCGTTGGACGAGAGATAGCTGCCGCCGCTCAGCACGTCTCCACGCTGGCGCATGCCGGCGGCTGTCAGATAGACCGTTGCTCCGACCGCATCGCGGGGGCTCTTTGGCCCACCAATAAGCCTCAGTTCAACCCACCGGTGGTGGTCTGCATTCACATTGCGCAGCAACACCGGAACCCCGTCCATGTTGTTCAGGACCATGCCAATTTTGCCGTCGTTGAAGATGTCGCCGAACGCTGCGCCGCGGCCGACGATGACCACTGCAAGCCCGGTTCCCTCAACCGCGGGCACCAGTTCGAACTTGCCATTCTTCAGGTTGTGAAAGAGCAGCGGGCGCTGGGCATAACTCATGCCCCAGTCTGGATGTTTGTCCACTTCGGGGTAGACGTGGCCATTCACAATGAACAAATCCTTCCACCCGTCATTGTCATAGTCAAGAAATCCGTCGGCGAAACTGACAAACGGAATGGATGGCTCTGCGATGCCGACGTGATAGCTCACATCCGTAAAAGAGCCGGTTCCGTCATTCTGAAAAAGGACATTGTAGTCGTCGGAAAAAGTGGTGTTCACGATCGAAAGATGGCCGTTGTTTTCGTAGTCGCCGACGGCAATGCCCATATTTGCGACCTCGCGGCCGCTCTCATTGAGCGCATATCCGCTCATGTAACTCATGTCCTCGAAGGTCCCATCGCCCTTGTTCATGTAGAGATAGTTGGGCGTGGAGTCGTTGGCCACCAGCAGGTCCGGTTTGCCATCCCCATTCACATCCGCAAAGAGGGCCCCGAGGCCGTAGTATCCGAGCGGGTCGTCGACTCCCAGTTTCTTGCTGACATCCGTAAAGGTCCCGTCGCCATTGTTATGGAAGAGATGGTCATGTTCGCCCTTCAGGCCGCGCGGGCCGCACATTACCTGCACGGCGCGGTACTGGCAAAAAGAGTAATTGACCGCCTTTGACCCGGAAAGCGGAGGGTTGGCCAAGTCAATCTGTGCGTAGCCATCCACAAAAAGGTCCAAGCGGCCGTCTCCGTCGTAGTCGCCAAAGGTCGCGCCTGCGCTCCAGGTGCCGATCGTAACTCCTGCCTTTTCCGCAACGTCTGTGAAGGTGCCATCGTGGTTGTTGTGATACAGGCGGTTCTTCCCATAATTGGTTACATAGAGGTCTGCCCAGCCGTCGTTGTCGTAGTCGCCAACCGCGCACCCGTATCCCCACCGCTCATTGGCAACGCCTGCCTTCTCTGTCACGTCGGTGAAGGTGCCATCGTGATTATTGTGAAAGAGAGCCGCATGTGGCGCAGCGGCTTTTCCGGCCAGTGCGTCGTAGTTCGAGCCGTTTACCAGATAAATGTCGAGCCAGCCGTCGTTGTCGTAGTCCAGAAGGCAGACGCCGGGGCCTTTGGCTTCCAGAATGAGACGTTTCTCCGGCGTGCCAGCCGTGTGATGCCAGCTTGCAAGGCCGGCTTGCTGGGCAACATCCTGAAAGATGATGGGGCCGGTTTTTACAAAGCCGCCGGCGGTGATGGGGCGGTGGAGGCTATCGAACTCGGCCTTCTGAGGACCGGCATTGGTCATCCCACCCTGAGCCTGTGGCAACCCGCCCTGTGGCCCCGCCTGCGTAAACGAAGCTGAACCGGAAACAAACAGCGTGAAAGCGACGAGAGTGGCCAATAATCCAGAAATGTGTGGCAAGTGGACTCCTTTTGCGACTTGAAAAGGGAGAATTCAACAGCGAATTGAGTTTAGCTTCCCATCCATATTCCTGTCAGCATCTTGCAAGATGGCTTCTCCTCCCACCCTGCGCCGCATCGTTTTAGGCGACAATAGAGCCATGAAACGCTCAGGTACAGCCGATCTTCCTCTCCATGGCGGGCATGTTCCGCTGTGGCTGGCTGAGCGCATGACGCAGCTTGGAAGCGCCATTGTCGAGCAGATTGTGCTTTCCTATGGTCCTTCGGAGTTCCTTACACGCCTGAGCGACCCCTTCTGGTTTAAGGCGCTGGGCTGCGTAATGGGGATGGATTGGCACTCTTCCGGTATCACCACGTCTGTTATGGGAGCCTTGAAGCGCGGGCTCAATCCGCGGTTTTCAGAGCTGGGTTTTGCCATCTGCGGCGGACGCGGACGGCACTCGCAGCGAACGCCTGATGAGTTGCGAGAATTCTCCCGCCGAACCGGGTTGAATGGCGATGAACTGGCGCGCACAAGCCGGCTGACCGCGCGTGTGGACAACAACGCCATTGCCGACGGCTTTCAGCTCTACCTGCATTCCTTCGTGATCCACAAATCCGGCGAATGGGCGGTCGTGCAGCAGGGAATGAACCCGGCGAATCAACTGGCCCGGCGCTACCATTGGCATTCGACCAGCGTGCGCGACTTCGTCTCCGATCCGCACACGGCGATTCTCGGCCAGCCGCAAGGAACGATTCTCAATCTGGTCGATGCGCGTGCCACCAGCGCTCAGCAGGCGCTGCTGACGATTGCTCACGAGCCGGTCGCGTCATTGCTTCAGGAGGCGCGCAAGCTCGTTCTGCCTGCGCATCATGACGTTCGTCCAGCCGACGTAGATCTGAAGCGCCTGGGCGCTGTGCTGGCGGTTGCGCATGAAAGGGAACTGCGGGATTTTGCGTCGCTGCTTCTGGTCGAAGGCCTGGGACCGCGCACGCTGCAATCGCTGGCGCTGATTGCGGAAGTCGTGCATGGCGCGCCCTGTCGCTTTTCCGACCCGGCGCGGTTTTCCTTTGCGCATGGTGGCAAGGATGGACATCCGTTTCCCGTCCCACTCAAGACTTACGATGATTCACTCGGCGTGTTGCGACGCTCGCTGGACGCTGCGCGGCTCGGACAGATGGAAAAAGTCGAGGGCTTCCGCCGTTTGGACCAACTTACCCGCGCCGTCGAGGAAACACGGCAGCCCCTGGCGGATTTCAGCGCCGCCATTTTGCATGAACGGAGTATCTCGGCATCGCTGGATGGAAGGACTGTTTTTGACGATGCGCGTACGGCCAGGAAAAAGCCGGCCAGCGCGCAGCTCTCGTTGTTCCCTGAATGAGGGCGAAACGCGGGAAGCGTTTATGCCGAGACGAAACCGGATATTTTCTGTGCAATCAGGCTCTGCGCCGAGCGCTTGGGCATGTGTGTCTGGCCCGGAAGGCTGGCAGTTTGGACATTCGGCAGGGTCTTTAACAGCGCCTCGAAGGCATGGCGGAAAGGGTGAACCGGACTTTCGGTTCCGAGCAGCAGCAGGGTTGGGCATGAGAGCCGGACGCAGGCATCCACATTTCCCGGCAGGCCATCCATAGCCTTCAGCTCGCGAGCCCAGGAGGGGATCTCCGATACCAGGTAGGGCCAGGCTTTTGAGGAGCGCATTTTGCTGACGTGTGCGTCGGGGAATTCCACAAACTTCTTGAGGCCGATTTCCAAGGCATCGTCCAAACGGCCATCATCGACGGCGCGGCAATACGGCTCGAAATACTTGCCGGCGATCAGGCCGCCAACCGGCAATGGCGGCTCATACAAGACAAGCTTCCGCACCGGGGCGCGCAGTGCGGCTCCCAGGGCGCAAATCGCTCCGTAAGAATGCCCGACAAGACTGGCGCCGTGCCCCGCGGCAGACAGCACCGCCATTACATCTTCATATTCGCGGTCAATGCCGTAGGCTGTCGCTCCGTGTTCGCTGTGTCCGTGTCCGCGGCGATCCATCAGAAAGGACGTAAACTGGTGCGACATGCAGGTGGCTACGCCCAGCCAGTCGGAACCTCTGGAGAGACTGCCGTGCACGAATACTACAGAAGGACCTTGCCCGATCCGGCGATAGCCGATCCGGGTTCCATCCTTCGACTGCACATATTCCTGGACAGCTTCGCTCCGCATCTTATTGAGTGGTGTAGTTTCCAATTTATCCTGGTGGATCAAGGACGATTATCTCGCCCGCCGCCGGGTGCAGGCAAATCCGCACCATGAGATTGTTCAGAAACGGACCCAATATCTTTCTCGTTCGGCAATCCAAGCAATTTCATAACACTTCAGCCCATGTTGGTGAAGCGACAAAGGCTGCATGGATCAGTCCGACATGGGAGTAGGTCTGAGGAAAATTGCCCCACATGCGCGGCTCCGCTGGGTCATAGTCTTCCGAAAGCAGTCCCAGGCTCGACATGGCTCCCTGTATCCGGCTGAAGATTGCGGCTGCTTCTTCGCGGTGTCCCGTTGCGGCAAGAGCGTCAACCATCCAGAAAGTACAGATGACGAAAGCGACGGAAGGCCTGCCGAAACCGTCGTTCTGCTTATAGCGTTGCAGCCATCCTCCCATGGACAAGTCTTTATGAATGGCATCAACCGTACTGAGCAGCATGGGGTCGTTATTGGGAAGGAAATGCAGACGAACCATCTGGAGAAGGGAGGCGTCCAGATCTTCTCCGCCATAGTGACCGACGAAACTGCCTCTGGTTGCATTCCATGACTGTTCGATAATCTGTGCGTGAATCCGCTTCGCAGCGGAGTGAAATTCCGCGGCGCTGTCTGGCGCGTGCCGGTCCATGATGCGGGCCATGCGATCGGCCGCGGCCCAGCACATCAGGCTGGAAAAGGTTTGCGGCTTCCACCTGGTTCGATATTCCCAGATGCCCGCATCCGGCACACCGGTTACGGAGATTGCTTTTCGAGCGAGTTCTTCAATCAACTGCAATGCCACGGGAGAACGTTCGGCGCTCAGGCGCTCATCGAGAAATATAGGAGTCAGCGCCAGAACCATCTCCCCGTAGACGTCGTTCTGGATGTGCAGAGCGGCTCCATTCCCGATCCGGACGGGCTTTTCGCCGTTATAACCGGGCCAGTTCTCAAGAATCGTCTCTTTCAGGTCTTGCGACCCGTCCACCCGGTAGAGTGGCGCCAGATTGAGCCCCGGCGCTCCGCCTACGACATTCAATAGGTACTGGAGAAACTTCTCGCGCTCCTCAAATTGACCCAGTAGCCCGAGGGCGTTCAGCACGTAATAGGAGTCACGCAACCAGCAGTAGCGATAATCCCAGGTGCGCCCGCTGCCAGGAGACTCCGGGATGGATGTGGTCATGGCCGCGATGATGGCCCCGGTATCTTCAAAGCAATGCAGCTTCAGCGCCAACGCAGACCGGATAACTTCCTGCTGGAACAATGGGGGAATGTCGCACTGCTTCACCCATTGCTGCCAGTAGAGTGTCGTCTCGTTCAGAAAGCGCTCACACAAGGGCGCCAAAGGCTCTTCCACTGGCGCACCCCAGGCCAGCACCAAGTATTGGCGGCCGGTAAGGGTAAACGGCTGGCCGCCCAGATAAGAAAGAGGAATGTCGGTGGTAAGTCTAAGTTGGCTGGCAAATCCTTCAAACCTGACATGATGCGAACCCTGCACGGAAGTAGGCCGGACCTTGGCCCAGCCTAGCCTTGGCTCGCAGACGATGGCGATTCGTGGCGTGCCTTCAATCGGCTCGACGATGCGGATCAGTTGGGTCGGCCGGAAAGCTCGCCCGAACTGTAGAAACCGGGGTGCGAAATCAATCACCCGGAAGGAGCCGGACGGCGTCTGAAAGGTCGTTTCCAGGATGTTGGTGTTGGACTGGTATCTTTGGACGCCGGTTTCACCGCCTGCTGGGCCAATCAAATAGCGTCCGCCATCCTGACCGTCCAGGAGCGTTGAACAGATCGGTTCGGAATCAAAGCGGGGCAGACAGCACCAGACAATCTCCCCGCTTTTGTGGATCAGTGCGGAAAACTGGCAGTTTCCGATTAAGCCCAAATCCTCAAGTCGCATTTTATACACCCAAACGCAAGGGGTCCGTGCTTCAATTTGAGTATGACACGTATGGTGCGATTTATCCTCGCCCTGATCGTGGGCCTGGCTATTTTGACGTGGGTGGCATCCGGCGTGGTGCAAACGACGGTGCGCGAGTGGTTTGAGCGCGACGTTAGTTCCCGTTCCCATTTGGTGCTGACCGGCGCCAAGCAGTCGCTGGCGGATACCTGGAACAACCCCGAAGATCTCAATAAGCAGTTGGCCGCACTGGCGCGTGATGAACGCGTGATGGGCGCGGCGGCTTGCGGCGCAGACCTGAGTGCGCGATCCAGCACACCGGGATTCCCGCAAGAGTTCAATTGTCTGGCGGTGGGCGCTCGAGTTGACGCCGACAATGCGATCACGGGCAAAAGCCCGGAGGAGTCCAGCGAGTGGAGCACCATGGCAACGCTGCCCACTGGCCGCGTCTATGTAAGTGAGATGCCGATCTGGAACCAGGGGCAAGAACTTGGATTTGCGATTCTGGTGCAGGACCTGAGCTATATCGATCGGCGGGAGAACGTCGCGCAAAAGTTCCTGATTGCGCTGTTTGTCGTTCTGGCCGTCACGGCCTTTGGCGTGCCCCTGTTAGTGACCAAATGGGCGCGCTCTGACTGGAGTCTGGAACTACGCAAGTTGCTCCATGGGGAAGGCAAGCAGAGCCGGGAATTTCAGCCGATTTTAAGCGACATGCGAGAACTGGTGGGGCGCATGGTGAATGAACGGGAGGATACACCCGGACAGTGGACGGCGGAGCGCCTGAAACAAACTTTGAATCGGCATTTGCACGGAGAGAAAATTGTCATCCTGGCAAACCGTGAGCCTTATATTCACAGGCGCACGGAGGATGGCCGGATTGAAGTTCAGCATCCGGCCAGCGGCCTGGTTACCGCGCTTGAACCAATCATGCGCGCCTGCTCCGGCGTATGGGTCGCTCACGGCAGCGGCGACGCCGATCGCGAAACAGTGGACCACAAAGATCACGTTCGCGTGCCGCCGGAAGAAGAGTCGTATCACATCCGCCGCGTCTGGCTTTCCGACGAAGAGCAGCAGGGCTACTACTACGGTTTTTCCAACGAAGGACTGTGGCCCCTCTGTCACAGCGTCGACGCGCGACCTATATTCCGCGCCGAAGATTGGCGGCAGTATTGCGCCGTTAACCAGAAATTCGCCGACGCGGTGTGCAGCGAGGTCGACTCCGATGACCCAATTGTCCTGGTGCAGGATTATCACTTTGCTCTGGCGCCGGCGATGATTCGCAAGCGCCTGCCAGCCGCGACCGTGATCGTCTTCTGGCACATACCCTGGCCGAATGCCGAACGGATGGGAATCTGTCCGTGGCGGAATGAAATTCTCGAAGGCTTATTGGGAAGCAGCATTCTGGGCTTCCACACACAGCTTCACTGCAATAACTTTCTGGATTCCGTGGATCGGTATCTGGAAACGCGCAGAGACCAGGAACTGAATGCAGTGGTCATGAAAGGGCACCGGACGCTGGTTCGTCCGTATCCGATTTCCATTGAATGGCCGGTTCGCTGGGTGGAGACAGCGTCCAGCATCGAGGACTGCCGCGCGCAGGTTTGGCGGGATTTTGGATTGAAGTCGAATGCGCTGCTGGGCATCGGCGTCGATCGCCTGGACTACACCAAAGGCATTGAAGAACGCTTGCTTGCAGTGGAACTGCTACTGGACCGGCATCCTGAATTTCGCGGCCGTTTCAGCTTCGCGCAACTGGCGGCGCCCAGCCGGACGCATATCGAACGATACAGAGTGCTCAACGAAACCATCGAGCGTCTGGCCGAACGCATCAACCAGCGTTTCGGAAAGAAGGACTACAAGCCTATCCTCCTGCTTCGATCTCACCACGAACCCCAGGAAGTGTTTCGTTTTTATCGAGCCGCGGATCTTTGCTATGTGAGTAGCTTGCACGACGGCATGAATCTGGTGGCCAAGGAATTTGTGGCTGCGCGCACAGACCTGAAGGGCGTACTGGTGCTGAGCGAGTTTACCGGGGCAGCCAGGGAACTGACTGAAGCGCTCATTGTGAATCCTTACGATCTGGAAGCCAGCAGCGCCGCTCTGGCCGCCGCGCTGACCATGCCTCTGGACGAGCAACGGGATCGCATGAGGTCGATGAGGTCCATCCTGGTTCAATTCAACGTGTATCGATGGGCCGGGAAAATGCTGGTGGATGCGGCGCGCTTGCGTAACCAGGAGCGGCTTACCGGGCGCCTTACCGAACGCACACTCAATCGTGCTTGAGCACGATTGAGAGCGGAACCAGAGTACCTGTAGCCTTATAAATCCACGAAGGTCGCCGCTCCCTGTTGGTCGCGTCGACTTGAGAACTTCGGTTTCTGGACATATCAACTCTGGTTCCGCTCTACGCTAGAAATTCCTGTACAAACGGATCTTTGCTTGCGACGAGTTCGTGCAGAGAGCCGTCGAAGATCAAGCGTCCCTCTCCGAGCATGAGGAACGTTGTGTCGGGGTCGGTTTCACCTTTGGGGAGCGGGACCATATGGCCAGTTTGGGCATCAAAACGATGGTTGCAGAGCATCAATGCGTCCTGAAGGCGATGGGTGACCAGCAGGGACGGGGTGTGATAGACGTCGCGCTCCTTGACGATCAGCTCGATAATGGTGGTCGAAGTGACGGGGTCGAGGCCACCGGTGGGCGAGTCGTAGAGCAGCAGTTCTGGCTGGCGGATGAGGGCACGTGCAATGGCGACGCGGCGGCGCATTCCGCCCGAGAGGCTGTCTGGAAAAAGGCTGAAGGTCTGCTCCAACTCGACAAAGCGCAGGGCGTCGCGGACGCGGCGGTCGATTTCATCGTCAGGCACCAACTCCTGGATTAGTTGATAGGCCACATTGTCGCGAACGGAGAGCGAATCGAAGAGAGCGCCCTCTTGGAAGACCATGCCGGTGCGGGCGCGCAGAGGAAAAAGCTTTTCCTCGGGCATGTGAGAGATTTCTTCGCCGAAAAGCTGAATGCTGCCCTGGTCGGGGCGCAGCAGGCCGTTGACGAGCTTGAGCAGAACGCTCTTGCCAACACCCGCGGGGCCAAGCAGAATGCGAGTTTCCCCAGGCGCGACGGAGAAGCTAACGTCTTCCAGTACGGGCGGGCCATCGAAGGCGATGGAGACATTGCGAAAGGCCACGACCGGGCTGGCTTTCCCCGGATGGGAAGCAGTCTCGCCGTGTTGCTCGAAGGCGGGTTTCACATCCACCCTGCAAAAAGCGTGAGCAGAACCTGAGTGAGGAGAAAATCGACGAAGAGGATCAGCACCGAGGAGGTGACGACGGCCTTGATCGTGGATCGGCCCACGCCCTGGGTTCCACCCGTGGTTCTCATGCCATAGAAGCAGCCGACGGAGCTGAGAATGTAACCGTAGAAGAGCGGCTTGACCAATCCCTGAACGATGTCGGGAAAGCGAAGGTGCTCCCAGGCCATAGAGAAGTACTGAGTGCCGTTCTGGTGGTTCATGAAGACGGTGACGATGCCGCCGCCCAGGATGCTGCAAGCATCGGCCACGATGGTGAGAAAAAGCAGCATGAAGATGGTGGCATAGATGCGCGGCGTGACGAGCTTGCGTATCGGGTCCACGCCCAGGGCGCGCATGGCGTCAATCTGCTCGGTGACGACCATGGAGCCCAACTCGCTGGCCATCGAGCTGGAGTTGCGGCCGCTGACCATGATGCCGGTCAGCACCGGTCCCAGCTCGCGGATCATCGTCAGGCTCACAAACTGGCCGGTGACGGCGGTAGCGCCAAAGGCCGAAAGCGTGGCTGCCGATTGCAGCGCCAGCACACCGCCAGTGGAAAGCCCGGAAAGCACTACGATAGGCACGGAGCCGAAGCCGATGATGTCGGACTGAAGGAGAAATTCCGGCCAGTAGATGGGCGGATGGAAGAGATTGGCGACAGCGCGCCAGGCGAACAGGGAGTAGTCCTGTACGGAGAGGACGATGTACTTGGCGGTTTTTTCGATCGAATGGAACGCCATGTGTTTGCTAGCCTGCGAAATGAATGGTTACGCTGTTCTCTCCGACAGAATAGCGCATCAGGCGGGGCTGTAGCCTGTAGCAATGAGGGCAGAATTGCGGTCGCGCGGTAAACTGGCCTTGAAGGTGGGTAAGGTTGACCTCTGAGACGGCAAATAAACTGGATGCGTTTTTTTTGAGATTTGCGGACAACGCGCGCCCGCTGTTGCTGATGGATTACGATGGCACGCTGTCTGCATTCCGGGTGGACCGCTTCAAGTCGCGGCCATGGGCCGGAGTGCATGAGTTGCTGGCGCGTATCCAGCAGCAGGGGCGGACCCGGATGGAAGTGATTACCGGCCGGCCGGCCGCGGAGATCGCACCGATGCTCGCGCTGGACCCGCCGTTGGAGGTTTGGGGCCTGCACGGGGCCGAGCGGCTCTATCCTGACGGACGGCGGGAGCTGGAACAGGCTCCCGCCGCGACTCAGGCCAAGCTCGAAGAGCTGCGCCAGTCTCTCAAGCGCGACAGCCTGGGCGGGCTTTTCGAAGATAAAGCCAACGGCGTGGTGATGCATTGGCGCGGGGCTTCGCGCAAGAAGGCGGAGCTGATCGAGCAGCGGACAAGGGCGCTCTTCGAGCCCATGGCAAAGATGAAGGGTCTCAACCTGCTGGAGTTCGAGGCCGGATTGGAACTGCGTGCTGGCCGCGACAAAGGCGGAGCCATCGAGGCGATTCTGGCTGAGGACGGCGGCAGCGGGCCGGCGGCGTTTATCGGTGACGATTTGAGCGACGAGGCTGCGTTCCGGGCCATCAACAAGATCGGTTCGCGCGGGTTGAGCGTGCTGGTGCGGAGACAGCATAGAGAGACTGCGGCGAAGGCCTGGCTCCGCCCGCCGCAGGAGTTGCGTGCGTTTCTGGAGAGATGGGTTTCGGCAGACAAAGGGAAAAGCTGAGTGTATTCTTGCTCTACTGCATCATTGGACCTATTCATGTCTTGGATCGTTTATCGCAAACCATGGAATCCCGGAAGCGTTGAAGTTGTCCGGTCCAAATTTTCCCCAGAAGCCTCGGTACGGGCTTTCTGAGAAAGGCTAAGTGAACACGATATGCGCATGACTCATTTGCACTACTCCTTCCACATGATGATGGCGGCGTTGGCGCTGTTCCTGATCCCCGCATTTTCCGGATGCAAGAGCACGCCACCGGCTCCGAATGCTTCTACACAGAACGCTGCTACACCGGCCGGAACGGCCTCGGGAACGAATGCAGGGAATGCAACTGCCGCTGGATCGTCTTCCAGTGCAGCCTCTGCTTCCGGCGCTGCCGCGAGCAACCCAGCGCCAGAGCCACCGAAACCGGTTTCGGTGACGCTTACCGTTGCGGCAGGCAAGGACGTCCATGTCCGCATCAACGAAACCATCAACTCGAAAACCGCCAACGTGGGCGATCCTTTTTCTGGTGAACTTAGTTCGGCGCTGACCACAAAATCCGGCGAGACGGTTTTTGCCAAGGGCGTCAGAGTCTCGGGTACGGTTGTCGCTGCCAAAGGGCAAGGCCGCTTCAAGGGCGCGGGCATTTTGGCGATTGAGTTGAAGACCGTTGGGGGGCGTCCTGTCACGGCGACTGAGTATGTTGTCACCAAGAAGGGCAAAGGCAAGCGCAGTGCGGCTCTGATCGGAGGCGGCGCGGGCGGCGGCGCTCTGATTGGTGGGCTGGCTGGCGGCGGGAAGGGCGCTCTGCTCGGCGGCCTGATTGGCAGCGGCGCTGGAACGGCGGGAGCTGCTTTTACAGGCAACAAGCCGCTGGTGATTCCGACCGAATCGATTGTCGTCTTTGAACTGACGCAACCGCTTTCGATTACTGTCCAAAAGTAACAACGGCTCTAATCAGACAAACCTGCAACAGACAGGCCGCTTCACGCGAAGCGCGCTTGCCTGTTGCAGGTTTGTCTGTCTGTGCGCGGCGCTCGGCCTCGTTTACTCTCTATTCTTCTTGTGCAGCTCGATACTGAGGCGCTTGATCTTCTGATTGAGGGTCGAGAGCGGAATGTGAAACTGCTCGGCGGCCTCGGTCTGGTTCCAGTTGCAGCGTTCGAGCTTCTCGGTGATAATGCGGCGCTCAATGTCTTCGAGAATGTCGAAGAGCGAAGCGTTGGGGTTGTGCGCGAGCAGGGCGTCCTGGAAGCTGCGGCCGGTGATTTGGCCGGGCAGCAGTTCCGAGCCGATCACTGGCCCAGAGGAAAGTACCACGCCGCGTTCGATGCAGTTTTCCAGCTCGCGAACGTTGCCGGGCCACTCGTAGTCGACCAGCGCGCGCATGGCGTCGGCCGAGAGCTTGCGCGGAGCGAAGCCGTTCTCTTTGGTATAGAAATCGAGAAAGTGGTTAACGAGCAGGGGAATGTCCTCGCGGCGTGCGCGCAAGGGCGGCAGGTCCACGGTAATGACGTTCAGGCGGTAGAAGAGATCTTCGCGAAAACGGCCGTCGCGCACCGCCTGGCGAAGATCGATGTTGGTGGCGGCCAAAATGCGCACGTCCACCTGAATCTCCTCGATGCCGCCCAGATGCATGAAGCGGCGGTCTTGCAAGACGCGCAGGATTTTGGACTGCGTGTCCATGCCCATGGTTGCGATTTCGTCCAGAAAGAGCGTGCCCCCATTGGCGACTTCAAAGAGTCCTTTCTTGGAGGCGATGGCGGAGGTGAAAGCACCCTTGACGTGGCCGAAGAGCGTGGATTCAAGCAGCTCCGCGGGCATGGCGCCGGTGTTGATGGGGACGAATGGCTTGTCCTTGCGGGGCGAGTTGGCGTGGATGGCCTTGGCGATCAACTCCTTGCCCGTTCCGCTTTCTCCCTGAATGAGCACCGTAGAGCGGCTGGGCGCGACCTGGGCCACCAGGTCGAAGACCTTCAGCATGATTTCGCTTTTGCCCACGATGTTGGAGAAGTTGTAGCGCTGCTTCAAGGTGCGCTTCAGTTGCAGGTTCTCTTCTTCGGCGCGATGGAGGGCGACGGCGGAACGGATGTCGGCCAGCAGCTTTTCGTTGTCCCAAGGCTTCTGAACGAAGTTTTCCGCGCCGGCTCGTATGGCGTCGACCACATTGTCCACCGTGCCGTACGCGGTAATCATGATGACGGGCAGTTCGGGATGGCGCTCCTTGATCTGGGGCAGCAATTCGAGGCCGCTCTGTCCGGGAAGAGCCAGGTCCAGCAGGAGTAGATCAAAATTCTTCTGATCCAGAATCCGCAGTCCCTCCACGCCGTCGGCGGCCATTTCGACCGCGTACCCTTCGAGTGTAAGCAGCACTTCGAGCGACTCGCGAATCGAGGCCTCGTCGTCGATGACGAGGATGGTGCCCAAGCTGGAGTCGCTGGAAGCGGCGGATTCGGATTGATTCAAGGGAAGTTCGACCTCAGGCATGAATGGAATTCCTCAACATAGGAAACTCAAGATGAAAGGTTGTGCCGGAGCCGATCGTGCTCTCGACATGAATTTTGCCGGCATGTTCCTGGATGATGCCGTAGGAGACCGACAGGCCGAGTCCCGTGCCGCGCCGATTGCCCGGCGTGGGCGTTGTCTTGGTGGTAAAGAAGGGATCGTAGATGCGCTTCAGGTGCTCGGGCGCGATGCCTGAGCCGGAGTCGGCAACGACGGCCTCGACGTGACTGTCGCTCGCGTCGGTTAACGTGGCCACGCGCAGTCTGCCGCCTCCGGGCATGGCTTCCTTGGCGTTCAGCAGTAGGTTGAGAAAGACTTGCTGTAACTTGCCGGGATTGCCGTGGATCAGGGGCAGTTCCTCGTCAAGTTCGAGATCGACGATGATCTGCGCGGTCTTGAACTGGTGCTCAAGCAGGGAAAGCGTGTCGTGGATGACTTGGTTGAGATTGGTATCGCGAAACTCTGTCGTCGAGGTGCGCGAGAAATTCAGCAGGCCATTGGCGATCTCGGCGGCGCGAAAGCTTTGCTGGATGATCTTGTCGAGGACCGGCCCAAGGCGGGCGTCACCCTTCAGTTGCTTGGAGAGCATCTGTGCGTACGAGGAGATGACAGCCAGCGGCGTATTGATCTCATGGGCAACGCCAGCGGCCAGCAGGCCAATGGAGCTGAGCTTGTCGGCCTGCGCAAGCTGGTTTTCGAGAGAAACGCGCTCGGTGATGTCGTCGACCAGGATGATGCGGCCCACCGAAACAAAATCCCGTGAGAGCAGGGGCGCGACCTCGATGTTGGCGATGCGCTGCTCGCCGGCGCGGGTGGTGAGCGGAAACTTATAGAGATGATGAACGCCTTGTTCGCCGCGGAAGCCCTCGAGCGCCTCAATAAACTCCAAAGGAAATACGGAACGAAGTTCCTGGCCGATGGCTTCGGCGCGGCTGAGGGCGTACATGGCCTCCATCTGCGCATTCCAGCTCTCGATGCGGTTGCCCAGATCGAGAGCCAGGATGCCGACATTGATCGACTCAACGATGTTTTCGTTGAACTCTTTCAGACGCTCGAATTCGCCGATTTTTTCTTCCAGCCGGGCGTAGAGGCTGGCATTTTGCAGGGCGATGCCGATGTAGCTGGCCAGCGATTCGAGCAGTTCGACGTCTTCGCTCGACAGAAAATCGCCGCCAAGGGTACGGCCCAGGCCAATGACGGCGATGGTGCGCGTGGTCGCACCGTGCTGGACGCGACAGGGCAGATAGTAGTTCAGGTCGAGCAGGGCTGCGGTGCGCTGCTGGTCGGTGGGCAGATGAAGGGCCTGTTGCGCGTTTTCAAGGAAGATGTGGCTGTGGTCGGAGGCCTGATCGAAGTCCAGAAACTCTAATGCCAGAGCGTTGGGTCCAGTCTGTCCCTGTGCCGCCAAAGCTTCGGCGGGTAGACCGTGAGAGGCGGCCAAGCGCAGTTGACCACGCTCCTGGGCCAGGAAAACTGCGACTCGCGCGACCAGCAATGTGCGCGGCAACTGCTCGATGATCGATTCCAGCAGCGCCTGCAGATCGGTCTCCGAACTGAGGCCGCGGCCAAATTCGATCAGCGCCTTGCGGTAGTCGTAGCGCTGGCGATCGAAGACCCGGTCCACCCAACTCTGGATCATGCGCTTGAGCGGTTCGAAGATGGCGGCTACCGCCAGAATCGTGAGCACCAGGCTCATCTCGCGCACCTTCTGCGGCGCGGTGGTGTGAACCAGCAATCCGCTGAGCGCGATAATGCCGAAATACACTCCCAGAATCAGGCCGGTGGCGAGCGTGTATGCCACGCCGCGCTTGAAGATCAGGTCCGTATCCATCAGCCGGTAGCGGATGATGGCCCAACTGAAGGTCAACGGCAGAAAGATCATCGAGAGGCCCGCCAGATTGGTGAGCCAGTTATAAGGCTGCCAGTCGAGCAGAAAAGGAACGGCATAAAAGAGCGTGAAAGGAACCACGGCCAGCAGCGTGCCGCGGGTGAGCCACTTCAATTGCTGGCGCAGCAGGGGCGTGTTGGCGCGGTTGTAACTGACCAGGAACAGAACGGCCGCCAGAACGTAGAAGATGGCATCGTAGCCGGTGGCGACCTGTTCCAGGCGGTGCTTGAGCAGCCCTGTAGCTTGCCAGTAGGCAAAGGCCCAGATCCACAGGCCGAACAGGGCCGCGCCGGGCGCATAAACCAGCGGCAGAAGCCAGCGGCGGCCCAGCTTTTTCAGTCGTTCCTCGGGAAAGCTGAGAGCAAAGTGCAAAAATAGCGCCGGTTGCAACGACTCAGCCAGCACATTCAACCAGAAGACTGACCAATCAAGCAGGTCGAGTGTGCGCGTGTACTTGAGCGCGTAGAGGGCGAAAGAAACCAAGCAGAAAATATAGAAGTGGGTTGCGCGCGGAGCCGTCCAGCGGCGGAAGAGAACATAGATGCCAATGGCCAGGAAGATGAGCCCGATGATGCGCTGCCCCAATTCCATGCTTCGGTCCATGGGTTCGGGGATGACCTCGATGGCCGTGGAAACGCCGTTGCGGGTGATCGCGTAATCGACCTTGAAGTAGCTGCCGGTGCGGTAGAGCGCGCGTTCGAGGTCGGAGACTCGATGAATCGGCTCACTCGGGGCCTGGCTGAGCGCCTCGCGCTGGGCGTTGAGCGCTTCCAGTTGGGCGCTGGCCTGATCGACGGTGCTGACCGTGCTTTCCGCGGAGGAATTGGCTTCGTTCAGCAGCGGCTGCTTCTGGATGTTAACTCGCCGGCTGGAGCTTTCGGGCGGCTGCTTCACGCCGGTGAGCAGGTCATGCGCCTGTATGCCCGCCCGCTGTCCGGGGCTGTTGGGTAGTACCTTGTAGGCCTCCAGCCCACTGCCGTCGGCTGCCTCGCGCCACCAGACTCCGTCGTCCGGCTGCTGGCTGTGGCGCTCTTGCCAGAAATTCAACCCCGCCAGCAGGACCAGGCCGGCCGTAATCACGGTCAGCAGCGTCAACTGCAAACGATTAATGAGACTCGTCTCCATTGGGGGGAAATCCTACATTCATGGCATTTATAGCACGTCGGTTGCCATGTGAGAATTTGACTCCCTTCCGAGGCTTAAATGAATAACCGCTTGAGAATACGCTAGATAGTGACGTTTCGTTCTCAAAAATGTAAACCGGATTCAGGGAACGGCATTTGAAAAATACAATAAAGCGCAGATCATCTATGTAGAAAGGGATTCATCTATTGAAATCGGTAGCTGAAAACGAATTTGTTTTTTTCATGGTTCGACCGGGGGTAACGCATGGATTGCGGCTTTTTAGGACGCGGAGTAAAATCTGAGAACTCGATAACAAATGTTGAAAAGGAGTCTCTCTGATGCGGCGTGCTCTTTTACGTGGGTTGAGCGGACTTGCGGGCTGTTTGCTGCTTTCGGTCGTGGCGTTCGCCGGCGGGCATAATCCAGCAGATTTTCCGTTGCGGGTACACATCTTCCAGCACAATGGGGTATCGCATTATAGCCGCGGAACCTTGGATTATGTGGATGGCGAAGGGCGGGCAAATCTTTTTGAAAATGGTGAGCCGCGAGGCTTTGAATATGGCTATCGGTGTGGTGACCGCCTGAGAAATTCCGACGGCTTTGAGACGTACCTGGCGCGTTGGAAGAAGAAGGATCGGACACTGGAGATCCTGTTGCCTGTGATGGGCAAGCCGAATGTTGCCGAGACCTGCGAACTGAAGGTGGAGATGAAGGCTGACGTCGTCTATGTCAGACACAACGGTTCGCTGAACGAGGCGCCAGCGGCGAAGTACAAGGAATGGATGGACAAGCACCAGTACGACCCGGAGCACGGGAAGGACTTGCCTGTAGCTGTGGCTCCTGAGCCGGTTTCCGCTCCTGCGCCGACGCCTGCAGAGACAGGGACCGCTGGGACTGGGATCAGCGCACCCAAGTGATCCTTACAGCCAGAAAAATGCAAGCGGGGCGGAGCCATCCGCCCCGCTTTCGATTTATATAGACCTGCCGCAGATCATCGATAAGTGAAAAATGCCGCCGATGCTGTAAACTTGCAGCCTGTGCGGGCGTCTACCTGAGTGATGGCAGCCAGCACACAATTGGATGCGATGACCATGGCTACGGCACCTGAGATTGCCGCCGAAGACTTTTCGGCTGTCGTCATGAAGCACCGTTTGCAGATCTTCCGGTTTCTGCTTTCGTCGACGCACGATGTGGACCTGGCCGAGACGCTGACGCAGGACTGTTTTCTGAAGGCGCACCGGAACTGGGCAAGTTTTCGCGGCGAGTCGAGCGCGATGACCTGGCTGATGCGCATCGCCATCAACCTGCAGAAGGACCATTGGCGCAACCGGCGATTGCAGTTCTGGCGGCAGACACAGACCCATGCGGTGGATATGGACGAGGCCAGCGAGTGGCTGCCCAGTGGCGAGCGTTCGGTGGAGCAGAAGTTGCTGGCGCGCGAGCGGGTTGGGAAGGTGGCGAAAGTGGTCGAAAAACTGAGTGAGCGCCAGCGGACGGTGTTTCTGCTGCGCTACGTGGAAGAGATGGAATTGAGCGAGATTGCGCAGGCCACTGGACTCAGTCAGGGCACGGTGAAGGCGCACCTTTCGCGGGCGGTCGCAAGAGTGCGCGCGGAAGTGGGGGGCAAACGATGAAATTCAAGAACAGGGCTGGCAAAGTTGGTGAGGTTGGTAGAGCTTGCGGCGTTGGCGAATCAGGCGATGGGCTGAATCCGGAGCAGGATCTGGAGCTGCTTGAGGCGCTCAGGGACTTCCGTTTGAGCGTTTGCGCCTGGAGCGAAGCCGCGATGAGTCGGCCGCGGACTGTGGCGGAGATGGGGCGGCACAGGATCTGGCGGCTGGCGACAGTGTCGGCTCTGGGGTGCGTTCTGATTGCAGGTGGCGTCTCCGGCGGAATTTACGAGCATCTTCACCGGCAGCAGACAGCCGGTTTGGTACAGCATCGGCAGGGAGCGACGATTGCCGAAATCCGTGTGACCGAGACGGATCGGCCGGCTGTCGTGCAGCGGGATCAGCCAGCGCGCGAAGAGGAAGAGGATTTGCTGGCCAAGGTGGACAGCGATGTATCCAGGCAGGTTCCGGCCGCCATGGAGCCGCTAGCTCAACTGATGGCTGGGGACGAGACCCGGTAAGAGCGAACGCGGGAAACAGATGCAACCCCTCGCGAGGTCGAGGCAGGCAAAGGAGAAGACGATGAAGGCACTTGCAGCGGTGTGGTCAGGATTGGCGATGGCGGGAGTCTTGCTGGCGGGAACGGCGATGGCACAGGCTCCTGGGGGCGAAATGGGGCCTGGATTTGGGGAACACCGGCCTCCGATGGAGAGGGCCTTCGGACCCCAAGGCGAGCATATGCGCTGGTGGAACAATCCGAAGCTGGTGGAGCGGTTGAAACTGACCGAGGCGCAGAGAAAGGCGTTTGACGGCATCCTGCAGGATCATCGTGAGAAGCTGATTGACCTGCGAGGCAGCTTGGAGAAGGCGGAGTTGGAGTTGGAGCCGTTGATGGGCGCAGATCAGCCGAACGAGGCCAGAATCCTGGCGCAGATCGACAAGGTGGCGCAGGCGCGGGCCGAGCTGGAGAAGGCGAATGCGCGTTTCCTGTTGGCCATTCGCGCCAAGTTGACGCCAGAGCAGTGGAAGCAGTTGCAGGCTGACCGCACCAATCACGAACACGGCGGTCCTGGACGCGAAGGCCAGAGACCGAATCAGTCGGGACAGGGTGGCCAGCATCGTCAGACGCCTCCACCACCGGATCCGCAAGGTGCTGAGCTTGGAGTTCCTGAAGCAGGCCCGCAGGCGCCCGCGCCGCCGGAGTCTGCAGACCCTGGAGCGGCACAGGAGCGGTAGACAAGGACTTTGCAGCGCAAGTTTAATCCAGAAAACAAATACGGTTGCAGCTAAGACCGATGGCGGCAGGAGAAGATTCTCTTGCCGCCGTTTTTTGTGCAAAGACCTTGTTGGGCGCGGGTGCGTGAGTCCTCAATGGATACCGGGCCTCAGTTTCTGTCGCGAAGCGATACAGCTGCGTGAAGTGCAACGGTACAGCCAATGCATCGCTTCGAATCAGAGATTGAATGGAAGCCAGACAGTATGATTCAAGGCGCGACAGACAAGAACAAAAACATCTTTTCTTTTTATGACTAAAGTTATTTTCACCCGGACCGATGAAAAGTGTGGATGCAATGGCGCCGATTCGGCAAGAGTCGAGAGCCTGACGGAACGAAAGATGCACCGGCAGGCTGGGCGCGATTCAAGGCATCAAAAAGGAGTACCATCCATGGCCCTCGGTGTTTTGAACAATCTGTCGGCGATCTACGCAGAGAACAACCTGAACAAAACGGACAACAGCTTGCAGACGGTTCTGCAGCAGTTGTCGTCGGGGTCCAAGATTAACTCCGGCGCTGACGATGCAGCCGGACTTTCCCTGGTAAATGGTCTGGAGGCCAACTCGACGGCTTTGACGCAGTCGGAGACCAACGCGACTGAAGGCGTGGGTCTGCTGGATGTGGCCGACGGCGCCCTTTCGCAGGTGACCAGCCTGCTGGACCGGGCGATCACACTGGCCACGGAAGCCTCCAACGGCACGCTAAACAGCTCGCAGGAGGCTGCGGCAAACGAAGAATACACGTCGATTCTTTCCGAAATCAATAACATTGGCTCGACAACCACGTACAACCAGGAACAGGTCTTTACCGGCGATACGGTGGCCATCTACACCGGCGATTCCTCGTCGGCTGGCTCTTCGATCGACGATCTGAACATCAGCGTATTGTCGGAATCCAGCGTGGGCGACACCAACGGCACCATGAGCTACAGCAGTGGCGGCGACAGCAGTAGTAGCGTGTTCATCAGCCTGGGCTCGACCACTGCCACATCAGGCGATACTCTTACCGATTCCGCTGGCACTGCCGGTACGGCCGCATCGGTCACCGTCGAGACGCTCTCGTCAACGGGCGCCACGGTTACCACGACCATTTCAACTGGCGGGACCACCGGCTACGCCGACACGGCTGAAGGTTTGATCGAAGCCATCAACGCATCCGGGCTGGGCATCACTGCCAGCTTCACCACGGGAGCCGTAGCCGAAGGAAGCAGCACGGCCGCCGACCACGCCGACTATGGCATCGAGATTACCGGATCGGTGGGAACATCCTCTTCACTGAGCACGTCGAGCGATGCCGGTACCCTGACGGCGGTTCCTACAACTGATTCCCTTGCTGGTTCCATCACCATCCAGGATGGAAGCGGTGCGTCGACGACAGTGACCATGGCTGAAGTGACGTCGGCCGAGGGAGGGTCCACTGTTGCTGACTTGGCGAAATACGTCAACGCCGATAGCTCGCTCGGAGTAACTGCAACGGATACCACTACAGGTAGCAACGATGTGCTATCGCTGGCGAGTACAAGCACTTCAAGCGCATTGACTGTCACCTCAGTTCTCACCGACAGCACGACCAGCACTGCGGTTAGCTACACAGCCACCGCAGCACATAGTGTTGGAATCACCGCTGTATCCATCAAGGATGGCGCCAACGCGGCCGCTGCCGCAGAAACTGGCATTACCAGCACATCGAGCGGAACGGCGACCACCAGCTACTCGGATCAGGCGGGCGTATCGCTGAGCAGCACGTCTCTTTCCACCCAGTCGGATGCGAAAGCGGCTCTGACGGCCCTCAATACGGCTATCACCGACGTGGCGGCGCAGGACGGATACATCGGCGCGCAGATCAACACGTTGAACTCGCTCAGCTCAGTGCTGACCACACAGCAGGAGAACGTAACTTCGGCGCAGAACGCCATTCAGGCTACCGATTACGCGTCGGCTACCTCGGCCATGTCGAAGTACGAAATTTTGAGCCAGACCGGCATCGCCGCACTCGCTCAGGCCAACAGCGTACAGCAGGAAGTCACCAAGCTTTTGCAGAGTTAGCAGGTTTGTAGCAAACGCAGGATTGCAGTAACTTCAAGACAACCCAGGGACGGGCGGCGGCAAGGGTATAACTCTTGCCGCCCATTTTTTTGAATAGGGAACAGCTAATAGTAGACAGCTAACAGCTAACACTGCCGACAGTCTTTACCACTTTCCCGTGGTCAGGTACTCATGAATGGAGGCGGCTGCCTTGCGGCCCGCGCCCATGGCAAGGATTACTGTGGCGCTGCCGGTGACAATGTCGCCGCCAGCAAAGACGCCGCGCTTGGAGGTGCGGTGGGTTGCTGGATCCGCGACGATGTAATTGCGCGAGGTGGTTTTCAGGTCAGGAGTGGTGCTCTGGATGAGCGGGTTGGCGTTGGTGCCGATGCCGATGATGGCCACATTCGCGGGCAAAACAAATTCCGAGCCTTTGACCTCGATCGGCCTTCTGCGTCCGCTTGCGTCCGGCTCGCCCAGCTCCATGCGCACGCAGCGAGCGCCGGTCAACCAGCCCTTTTCGTCGCCGAGAAACTCGATCGGGGCGGTCAGCATGTGAAATACGATGCCTTCTTCGAGAGCGTGCTTGGCTTCTTCGGCGCGGGCCGGCATCTCGGCCGCCGAGCGGCGATAAACCAGAGTCGCTGTGCGCGCACCCAAGCGGCGCGCTGTGCGTACCGCGTCCATGGCCGTGTTGCCGCCGCCGACCACAATCACGTCGCGGTCGTGGCAATCGTAGATGGGCTCATCGTAGGCGGGGAACTGGTAGGCGCGCATCAGGTTCACGCGCGTCAAAAACTCGTTGGCCGAGTAGACGCCGTTGAGGTGCTCGCCGGGAACGCCGAGAAATTGCGGCAGTCCCGCGCCGGTGCCCACATAGACCGCGTCGTAGTACTCGTTCTGCATCAGCTCGTCGATGGTGACGCTCTTGCCGACCACCACGTCGGTCTCGAACTCGACGCCCATTTTGCGCAGGGTGTCCACTTCGCCTTTCACGATGGATTTGGGCAGGCGGAACTCCGGGATGCCATAGATCAGCACGCCGCCCAACTCGTGCAGGGCTTCAAAGACATGGACGCGATGGCCCTTCTGGATCAGGTCACCGGCAGCCGACAGAGCCGACGGGCCGCTGCCAACGATGGCCACGTTCTTGCCGGTCGCGGGCGCATTGGCGGGCAGGCCGAGCTTGCCGCTCTGCCGCTCATAGTCGGCCACAAAACGCTCCAGGTAGCCGATGGCGACGGGTACGCCTTTCTTGCCCAGAACGCATCCGCCCTCGCACTGATTTTCCTGGGGGCAGACGCGGCCGGTGATGGCCGGCAGCGCATTGTCCTCGCGCAGTTTGGCCGCCGCGGCCAGATAATCGCCCGCGTAAGCCAGCGCGATAAATTCCTTGATCTTTACGCCTACCGGACAATCGACAACACAGGCCGGCTTGGCGCAGGCCAGGCAGCGCGTGGCTTCTGTGACCGCGGCAGCCTCTTCGAGGCCCTGATTCACTTCTTCAAAGTTGCGGCTGCGCACGGCGGGGTCCAGCTCCGGCATCCCAGTACGCGCAATCTTCATACGTTCTTTCAGGGGAAGAGCATTCTCCTTAGGCATGATGCGCTTCCTCTCTGGCCAATTCCTCGCGAAGCTCGGCCACTTCCTTGTCCTTGTTTTGTTCAAAGCGCTTCAGCGACTCGCACTCCTTGTCGCGATACATGGCGTTGCGCTGCATGAGAACCTCGAAATTGACCAGTGAAGCGTCAAATTCCGGCCCGTCCACGCAGGCGAACTTGCTCTGATTGCCCAGAAGCACGCGGCAACCGCCGCACATTCCGGTTCCGTCCACCATGATGGAGTTCAGGCTGACCATCGTCTTGATGCCCAGCGGCGCGGTCATCCGCGCGACGGCGCGCATCATTGGCACCGGGCCGACCGCGAGCACAAAATTGATCTTTTGCCCGGCGGCAATCAGCTCGTCGAGTTTCTTTGTGACCATGCCTTGTTCGCCGTAGCTGCCGTCGTCGGTCATGATGTAGGTTTCATCACTGGCCTGACGCACTTCGTCCTCGAAGATGACCATTTCACGATTGCGCGCGCCTTCAATGAAAATCACGTGATTGCCGGCGGCCTTCAGCGCGTTGGAGGTGGGCAGCGCCATGGCCGTGCCTACGCTGCCGGAGAGGATCACCGCGGTGCCGTAGTTCTTAATCTCAGAGGGCTTGCCCAGAGGACCAACGATGTCCAGAATCGAGTCGCCCGTTTCCAGGCAATTCAAAAGGGAGGTCGTCTTGCCGATTCCCTGCACGACAATGGTGATGGTGCCAGCCTTGGGGTCGGACGATTTGACGGTGAGCGGAATGCGCTCGCCTTTTCCATGCAGCCGCAGAATGATGAACTGGCCTGGCTGATGCTTGCGGGCGATGCGCGGCGCTGCAATCACAAACTGCTTGATATTGAGGCCGGCTTTGCTGGCTTCCAGAATCTTAAACATAAAGTTGTAACTCCAATTGGATCAAGACGCTCTGCAAATTGCCCGCGCGAAGGGATGAATTTGAAAACGATCCAAGCACTGGCATGGGGAAAGACGCCGATTGCAACTATTTAAAGTATTTCGCGTTAGAGTCGGAAGGCTGTGTGACGAGGATCACCCGGTCGTACAGCCAAGAGTCTGTCCAGCGTATCAATTTCAGAGCTGCTTTGGATCAGTCTTCCGAGGGCAGGCGCTGGAGCAGTTGCAGCGCAGGTTGGTGCGCGCGGAGTGACGCGTTCTATATAATTTGAAGCAAATGCCAGTGCTCGCCGGAGCACGGCCAGGAAATCGGCAAGGGGTCGACCATGGAGCAGACAGAGTTGTCCGTCGCGGGACAGGGTAGGGAAGGGACGCGGAGCGCGTTTCAAATTCCGTGCAAGCCCATGCCCGAAGCAGACTCGCCCCTGGCGGTTGCCGATTCCAAGGATGCTCAGGCTCTGCGTGCGGAGATTATCCGCGTGGGCCGCAAGCTCTGGGAACGGCAGTATGTCGAGGGCAATGGCGGCAATATCAGCGTCCGGCTGGGCTCGCGGTACGTGTTGTGCACGCCCACCCTGCTGAGCAAGGGCGATCTGGAGCCGGCCGACATCTGCCTTTCTGACCTTGACGGCAAGATCGTGGCCGGGCGCCGTTCGTGCACCAGCGAACTACTGCTGCATCTCGAGATTTACAAGGCCAACCCGCGGGCGCGCGCCGTGCTGCATTGCCATCCGCCGTATTCCACGGCCTTTGCCATCACCGGCACGGTTCCCCCCAACGGCCTGATTTCGGAGTACGAGATCTTCATCGGCCCGGCAGCGGTGGCGCCCTACGAGACTCCAGGCACACAGGCCTTTGCCGAAACCGTCTTGCCCTACGTTCAGGACCACAACACCATTCTGCTTGCCAACCACGGCATCGTTTGCTGGTCCGACACCGCGACCCACGCCGAATGGCTGGTCGAGGTTCTGGAGAGCTGCTGCAAAACTTACTTGATCGCCAAGCAGATCGGCCAGCCGCTCCATTTCATTCCCGACAGCAAGATCCAGGAGATTCTGGCGGTGAAGCAGCGGATGGGCCTTCCCGATGCCCGCCTCGCGCACTCTCCTGAAGTCCCCAGTTCGGACGTGGGAAAGAACACCGCTCAGTAGAAACGCCTTGGTCCTGCGCCAGAGCCGGAGATTGGCATCCGTGTCCGCTGGCCTTGATGGATGGCAAGCTGGATTGTCGGGTACCCCCACCGGTATTTTGTACGCAAAATCCTTGTTTTCTTCGACTTATAGATATGGTCGCGCTGTAAAATCGTCAAAACAATGAAGTTCCCTGCAAAATCCTCCTGGATAAGGAGTTAGGAGAAGTTTCGGCCTCTGTTGGCAGCTTCCGGCTGGAAGGCGGCACGTGCTGGGACCATGATTGGAAGGAAGACTTCCCGGGATCATTGTGCTACGAAGAATGGAAATGATCTGCAAGCAGATGCGTTGCGGTGGGCGCGCTTCGCGCGCGGTGGGGAAAAGCTATAAAAAGCTTGTGAGAAAAAGCGATAAAGAGCTATAGATACCCCACCTTCGCCAATTCGCAGAGAACGCGAATTGGCGAAGGTGGGGCATCCGGCTGTACTGTGGGCCGGGAGGCCCACAGTACAGCCGACCGGGAGGTCGGCGCTACCTATTTACGGATAAGCTCTCAGTCCCGGCTTTAGAGCGCGAGCCCCTGCGCCACGGCGCCTTCGATCAGCGCGTCAATCTCTGCGCGGCTGGTGCGGTGGTTCACAATGGCCGCGCGAATCACCACGCGGCCACCAAGCCTGGTCGTTGACGGAGCCACAATCCCCGCTTCCTGCAGCCGGATGGCAATCTCCTCGTTGACGCGGTCGGAGTTCTCCGGGCTGGAGTTCTGCGGGCGATAGCGGAAACAGACGACATTCAGCTCGACGGGAGCCATCAGTTCCAACTCCGGCGTGGCGTTGATGCGGCTCTCAAGATACCGGGCCAGCGCGCAACTTTGGCTGATGGCCGCTCCCAGCCGCTCTGTGCCCAGCGTTTTCAGCGTGAACCAGACCTTCAAGGCGCGAAAACCACGCGAGAGGTCCGGCCCGAAGTCGCAGGGCCAGGGCGATCCGGCGGCCAATCCACGCGTGGCGCGGTGCAGGTACGCCACTGGGGAGACAAAGGTTTCACGATGTTTTTCGCCGTCGCGCACCAGCACAAAACCGGCGTCGTAGGGCGCTTGTCCCCACTTGTGAAAGTCGAAGGCCACAGAATCCGCGCGCTCGATGCCATCCAACTTCGGAGCAAGGTCCGGGGCCAGCTTGGCCAGAGCGCCAAAGGCTCCGTCAACGTGGAACCAGAGCTTTTCGCGTTGGCAAAGCTCGGCCAGACCGGCCAGATCGTCAATCGAGCCCGTATTGACCGTTCCCGCGGTTCCCACCACCAGAAACGGCGTCAGGCCTGCCGCGCGATCGCGTTGGATTGCTGCTTCGAGCGCTTTCAGATCAATTCGGTAGCGGCTGTCGGCGGGGATCAGGCGCAGCGCATCGCTGCCCAAGCCGGCGATGTCCATGGCCTTGGGCACGCAGCTATGAACCGCGTTGGATGTGTAAGCGGTCAGCCGTCTGGGGTCGGCGGCAACGCCTTTGTGCCGCACATCAAAGCCCAGCGCGGCATCGCGGGCAATCAGCACGGCAATCAGATTCGCCATCGACGTTCCAGTGACAAACAGACCGCTTGCGCCCTCGGGAAAACCGAAGATCTCGCGTACCCATCGTGTGACTTGCCGCTCGACCTCGACCGGAATGTGGTCGCGGCCGCCGAGATTCGCATTCAGCCCCGCCGCCAGCATCTCCGCCACCATGCCCACCGGCGTGCCGCCGCCATTGACCCAGCCCATGAAGCCAGGGTGGACGTTGCCCTGGGCATAGGGCAGCACATTCTGCATGAACTCGGCATGAACCTGAGCCAGATCCTCGCCCTGATGCGGCGCAGGAGAGCGGAATCGCGCCCGCACCGAGTCCGGAATGGGCTGCCAGACGGGCCGTTCGCGGATGTTTTCGATATAGCCGAGCATGTCGTCCAACATGCGATGCGCCTGCAAGCGAAACTCAACCCAATTTGCGGGATCGAGGGTTTCGTTCGCTTTTGCATGAGGAGCATTGCTCGTTTTTTCGGTTGGGTCAATCATGTGAGGACACTTGGGATTTTCATTCATCCTAAGAGATATTTTACGTGCTGCCTACTTCTACAATGATAGGCGAGCCCGCTTGGCTCCTGAATTTGCGATCCAATGCTCCTTGCAAGGGTGTTGGAGGTATCAATATCTCGCGGATCGAGGCAGCGTTTTGAAACGACGTGAATCGTTCTTCACCATGAATCGCTTTCTGCCCAGAATGATGGTGGCGTTCTTGATTGCCACACTCGTGTTGACAAGCAGTGCGCAACAGGTTGAGCCGCTTTCAAAGAAAGCAGCAACCATTAAACGAAAAGTCGATAGCCTTACTCCGCATGATCCAATTAGCGTGGTTCGCATCCACGCTGAGGAAGAGTACGGCAATTTCGTATCCAACGATCAGGAAGGCTTTACGTTCTATGATGTGGATCGCAAGGTGAACGTCACGCTGAAGTATGCCGACGTGAAAAAGATCAAAAATGGCTATGGTGGATACAACGCGTTGGGACAAAGGCACACGGACCGTACAAAGGCTCTGATTGTCTGCGCGGTGGTCGTCGGTGTGCTTGGAATGCTCATTGGCGCAGCCGCTTCCGCCAAAAACTGATCATTGCCTGCCGACTCACAGGAGCATGAGCTATGATGTGCTGGTCCTGCCGGCCAATGGGCTGTGAGCAGGGCGAAAATCCCAGCCATGCTACACTGTATTTGCGCTCAGTTGTTTGGTCGTGAGCGGCAGCGAGCCTTCAGCAAGGCAAGTTTGCCTGGCACAGATTATCCCAAGCCCCTACAGCGTAACCACTTGAGTCTCCCACCCGGTGACTCGGCACTGAGCCGCCCGCATTGAAGTGCGGATGATCCAGAAGGCCAGGCGCCTTTGCCTCCTTGAATGGAGCAGGCGCACATTAACCGGGAACGCAGCGGATTTTTCGTTGCTCGCATGGGAGCGTGGAGTCGGCCGGCATTGTGCCGTCTGGCAATGATGTAGCGTGGGTCAGCTCCGGGCCTTTAGCGTTCTCCCCTTGAATGCTTGCCGGCCAGTCCTTTGAAAGACTTTCGGTTCTCCCTTACGCATATTGATACGCAGGCCCGCGCCTGAGCAGTCTTCGTGTGCGCGCCTCCATGTCCGGTTCCGATTGCAGGCCGCGAGCAACACTGGCGGCTCCGGGACCCATAGGAAATGACTAAATTTTGACGACATTCGCAAATGATTCTGAGACGGCTGTAGCAACCGAACCTGTTTCGACACCAGCAACCGATTCTGTTCCAACCATGAAGTTTTCGCAATTTTCTCTTTCGCCCGCACTGATGGGGCGGCTTGACGCCAACAAATTTGAAACGCCCACTCCGGTGCAGGCCGGTTGCATTCCCCCGGCACTGGAAGGCCGCGATGTGCTGGCGACCGCGCAGACCGGAACGGGCAAGACGCTTGGCTATCTCATTCCCATCGTCGAGAGCCTGCTGAAGGACGAAGGCAAGGGCGCACATGCGCTGATCGTACTGCCCACGCGCGAGCTGGCCATGCAGGTCGAGGAGGCCTTCAAGACCATTCGCCCGAACTCCAGGCAATCCGTGGCGCTGGTCGTTGGTGGCATGAACGAAAGGCCGCAACTGGAAGCCATCCGGCGCGGCGCGCGGCTGATTGTGGCCACGCCCGGGCGCTTGGAAGACTATCTCAAGCGCAAGCTGGTGCGGCTTGACCAGGTCAAGATGCTGGTGCTGGACGAAGTGGACCGGATGCTCGATATGGGCTTCCAGCCGGCCATTGCTCGGATCGCGGCCACGCTGCCGTCCGCTCGGCAAACACTGTGCTACTCTGCGACCCTCGAGGGCGAGGTCAAGAAGGTGGCGCACAAGTATCTGAATGAGCCTGTCCGCGTGGAGATCGGCTCGGTGCTCAAGCCAGCTGAAAACATCGAACTGCGCACCTTTGAAGTGGCGCCGGACAAAAAGCAGGAGCTGCTTGAGCACTTGCTGGAGGCCGACAAGGGCAGCTTCCTGGTCTTCGTGCGGACCAAGCACGGCGCGGATCGCGTGGCGCGGCGTCTGGTTCGCGCCGGACATTCGGCGACGCAGATTCACGGCGACCGTTCGCAGTCGCAACGCAACGCCGCTCTGCGCAGCTTCTCCGAAGGACGCCACCGCGTGCTGGTGGCCACCGACGTCGCAGCTCGCGGCATCGATGTGGCCAACGTGGCGCAGGTGATCAACTTCGACCTGCCCAAGATGGCCGAGGACTTTGTCCATCGCGTAGGCCGCACGGGCCGCGCCTCGGCGCACGGCATCGCTTCTACCTTTGCCGCTCCGGCCGAGCGCAATGATCTGCGCAAGATCGAGAAGACGCTCTCGCTTCACATGAAGCACTATCGCGTGCGTTCCGCGGACAGCGCCATCGCAGCGTAAGGCAGCTTCTGGCTGCTATTGATCCGGCAAGAAAACAGTGACATCGTATTCCCACCCATTTCCGCAAAAGACGCGGAAATGGATGGGGCACCCTGACAGCATTTAGAGCATTTTGCCTGATGGTGTAGAGTGGATAAGGCGATAATCCGCGGCATGAGCTCACATGGCGCGAGCATATTCGGATGATTTGCGGCGGAAGCTGTTGGAGGCCCATGACCGGGGTCAAG
>Ga0224530_1000019_pt1 | contig 117958 bp, 102 predicted proteins | sample CBST75metaG_FD_179873 | JGI IMG/M metagenome (GOLD analysis project Ga0224530, IMG submission 179873) | Peat soil microbial communities from Stordalen Mire, Sweden - C.B.S.T75 | ecosystem: Environmental > Terrestrial > Soil > Wetlands > Peat | place: Sweden: Norrbotten County, Stordalen Mire...
CCTTTACCACCGCGGCCGCGCAAGTGATTACCCCCCCGACGGTCATCGCAACGATCCCGGCAAATCTGGCCACGAACGTGCCACTCAATCAGGTCGTCAGCGCCACGTTCAGCAAGGCGATGAACCCCGCCACCATCAGTTCCGCAACCTTCAAGCTGACGGGGCCTGGCACCACCGCCGTGACTGGCCTGGTTGCCTACGCCGCGATTGGCAATACGCTGACGTTCACGCCGACAGCGAATCTGGCGCCAAGCACTCTGTTTACAGCCACCATCACCACCGGGGCTCAGGACTTGGCGGGCGATGCGCTGGCCAGCAATTACGTCTGGACCTTTACCACCGGCACCGCATTGTCCACCACCGCGCCGCAGTTGGTCTCGACGGTCCCGGTAAACGCCGCCACCAACGTGCCCATCAATCAGGCGGTCAGCGCCACCTTCACCAAGGCAATGAACCCGCTGACCCTCACCACGGCAACCTTCACACTGACAGGACCGGGCGGAACTCTGGTTGTTGGAACGGTGTCCTACGATGCGATCAACTTCATCGCCACTTTCACACCCACGGATTCGCTGACCGCCAGCAGCAGCTATAGTGCAACGGTCACCACCGGAGCGACGGACCTGGCAGGCAACCCGCTGGGGAACACCGGAGCACCGAATCCCTGGACCTTTACAACCAGCGCGGTCGTGGTTCCGCCTCCAGTCGTTCTTGGACCGAACGTTTCTCTGTTTGGCAGTTTTGGCGGCAACGCCGGAATCACCAACCAGGGAATCAATACAGTGGTCAATGGAAACATCGGGACAACAGCCGCCTCGACGCTGATTACCGGATTCCATGACACGAGTGTCTTGGTTGGTGGTGTCTATGAGTGCACGTATACGGAAACCACACTGAACAAGGGCCAGGTGAATGGGGTGATCGACACAGCCGCAGGCTCTTCCCAGCCCACGGTTGCTTGCCCCAACGAAGGAACCGCTGTGACGTTCAACATCGCAACCCTGGCCGAGTCGGAAGCGATTGTCGCGTACACCACGCTTGCCGGTCTCCCGGGCGGTATCGATGTATCCACCCTGGGTGGCGGCGCAGGGGAGTTGGGCAATCGAACTCTGGCTCCCGGCATCTACAAATCAGCGCCGGGAAGTTACTCCATTTTGACTGGGGATCTTACGCTCGACGCGCAGGGAGATCCCAATGCTTACTGGGTCTTCCAGATGGCATCGTCTCTCACCGTAGGTGATCCCACCGGACCCCAAACCCGAAGCGTCATTCTGGTCAACGGAGCCAAGGCTAGCAATGTGTTCTGGGCCGTCGGGGGCCTTCCCGGCGCGGTCATCAACTATGGGGGCGGCGGGACGATGGTCGGAACCATCATCTCGCAACCGGGAATTACGGTTTCAAGTCCCGGCCAGTCCACGTCTTCGACGGTCACGACAATCAACGGCAGAGTGCTAGCTCTGTATGCGTCGGTCACGATCGTCAACACCGTCATCAACGTGCCTTAATGCCATGCCGGGGCCGCCTCCGGGCGGCCTCCGCCAGTTTCAGGCACTGCGGTGTTGAGCAAGTTTGTGTTGGCGCCGAGTTCAACCGGCGATGAGAGTGAATGTGAATCGCGGCGAGCAGTTGAGGAGACAACAATGAGATTGAGTCCGAGAATAATCTTCACAGCATCGGTTGCTGTTTTACTGATGCCTACGCTCTTGCTCCGCGCGGCCGAAGCGGCCGAGCCCGGCACAAACGCCGAGACTGCTCTCGATTCCAGTGTCTCCTCTTCCGCCGAACCTGCGGCAGCGATGTCACAGGACTCGCAGCCGCCGGCTATGCCGTATGTGCAAGGCAGGAATCTCGGCACTCCCAAGGTCGAGCTCTTCCTGGGATATTCGTATCTGCGTGCCGTGCCGACGTTGGCCGACGGCAACCGGATGGTCTGGCTGAATGGCGGCAGCGCGTCAATCGCTTTCAACTTGAATCGCTATCTGGGCTTGGTGGGCGATTTTGGTGGCTTCAGGGATTCGGAAGTCAGGCTCAACGTAGGGAATTCCAACAGCGTGGTTGACTCGGACGGAACCGCCTACACTTATCTGTTTGGCCCGCGCGTTTCCTTCCGCAATCACACCCGGCTGACTCCTTTTGTCCAGGCTTTGTTTGGAGGCATGCGCGCCAGCGAGGTCACACTCTCCAGTTGCAACAGCGGCGCTTGCACGCTTCTCCCTTCGGAGAACAAGTTTGCCATGACGGCAGGTGGTGGGTTGGATATCGGCGTCAGCCGCCATGTCGCTATTCGCCTCGTTCAAGCTGAGTATCTGATGACCCGGTTCGAGAATCTCGAAACCGGCGCCAATGCAAGCCAGAGTGACATGCGTCTTTCTGCCGGCGTTGTATTCCGCTTTGGCGGGAACCGCGGTCCCCGGATGCCGGAGCGCGGTCCTCTCAGCTATTCGTGTTCGGTCAATCCCTCGTCCGCTTATCCCGGCGATGTAATTGCGGCCTCTGGAACGGCTCTCAATCTGAACCCTGCAAAGACAGCTGTTTACACGTGGTCCGTGGATGGTGGAACGGTAACCGGAGTGTCGAGCAACGCGAAGATCGACACGGCGAATCTGGCTGTCGGCGCTTATACTCTCAAGGGGCATGTGTCAGAAGGCGACAAGCCTGGCGAGAATGCGGACTGCACGGCTCCCTATGTGGTGAAGGCTTACGAGCCGCCGACGGTCGGTTGCGCTGCTAGTCCTTCCACGGTGTTTTCTGGCAGCTCGTCTGCGATCACGGCCACCGGCATGAGTCCGCAGAATCGTCCGCTCACGTACACCTATCACACCACTTCGGGCACCGTCGACGGAACTGGAGCGACTGCAACTCTTTCAACAGTGGGCGCTGCAATTGGACCCGTCACGGTAACCTGTGGCGTGCTGGACGACAAAGGACAGACAGCGAATGGCGAGGCGCTCGTGACGGTTGTAGCTCTTCCCGTTGCCCCGAAACCGACGACCAGCGATGTGTGCACTCTACACTTTGCGCGGGACGTTCACCGTCCGGCGCGCGTGGACAATGAAGGCAAAGCCTGCCTCGATCAGGTCGCGCTCAACCTGCAGCAAAACGCGGACTCCAAGGTTGCCCTCGTTGGCAATGCCTCCACCGAAGAGAAAGGCGGCAAGAAGATCGCTTCCCAGAGGGCCATCAATACAAAGGCGTACCTGATGCACGAGAAAGGGATCGATCCGTCTCGAGTCGCCATCTACACCGGATCTCTCAATGGAATGGACGTGTCGACCACGCTGATTCCGCCGGGCGCAACCTTCGACACGACGGGCGATACGCCCGTGGACGAGAGTGCAGTCAAGACGCATCCCATCACTTCAGGAAAGAACAATCCAGAGTAGATATCCCTGGAAGCGCACTCTCGTTAAGTAACTTTTCCGGCCAACCGCAGGCGGCGATTTCCTTGAGAAATCGCCGCCTGTTCTGTCTCATCCTCCATGCACGACAGATCGTTCGCGTGTGCATTGTAGCTCAGATATCCGGTCGATACTCTGGAAGAATGAATAAGAAGAAGAGCTGCCCCTGCCCTCTCCTGAGCGAATGCGGGCCATCGGATATGTGTGCCTCTTGGCCGCGCGTGGCAGCGAGGGTCAACCGCTAAGGCCACCATTCTTCTGTAGACTGGAGCGCCTGCTCTACATGCTTATGCAAGAGCCGAAGCAAGAAGAAAGCAGTTCAACGGGAGTCATCGATCTGCTCCAGGAAATGCAGAGTGAGGATCGATCCCCAAAGAAGCGATTGGAGAACATCAAATGCCGCTAGTCACCGTTGTCATCACACTTGGCGTAATCGGTCTGCTGTTGTGGTTGGTGAACCGCTTCATCCCCATGCAAGGTCAGATCAAGGGCATCCTGAATGGCGTTGTCGTTATCGCCGTCATACTGTGGCTTTTGAAGATATTTGGGCTCTTCGATTACCTCACGCAGTTCCGTGTTGGGCATTGATCGATCGAATCGCCACAGCCTTGAAGCCGTTGCCCACTCACGAAACTCAAGACCAACGAAATACGGCAGAGTCCTGTCTGTAGGAGAAACCTTGAATCGCATATCTTTGTTCGCAATGGGAAGTGTCCTCAGCTTGAGCGCGTTTGCGCAAGCTAATCCGCAAGCGGCGACGGTCGCAGCGTCCACCGGCACGGCATCCACATACCGCGTGGTCGTGATCAGTCGTTCGATCGAGGCGGTCAACTATCAGCATCGCAGCGGAGCCGCGGAAGTAGGTTTCGCCGGCACAGCGTTGCTGCCCTCAGCCAATGGCCATGCCAAGGTGCGCAGCAAGCGCGGAACGATGGAAGTCGAAGCGGAATTCGGCAACCTGCAAAGTCCCACGGCCTTTGGCGGCGAATATCTCACGTATGTCTTGTGGGCAATCTCTCCCGAGGGAAGGCCCGTCAATTTGGGAGAAGTGTTGGTTGGCGATAACAACCGCAGCAAGCTGACTGCAACGACCGATCTCCAGGCGTTTGCCCTGATCGTTACCGCGGAGCCCTACTACGCCGTTCGTCAGCCGAGCAATGTGGTCGTGCTTGAGAACGTGGTGAACGCTGACACCAAAGGAACCGCAGAGGCCGTGAACGCCAAGTATGAACTGATGGAGCGTGGCGGCTATCTTCCCACCGGCTACAAGTTCGACCCCGTGGTTCTGAATGCCAATCTTCCTTTGGAATTTTTCGAAGCACGGAATGCATTGCGCATCGCTGAATCCGAGGGTGCAGAGAAGTACGCAAGCGCCAGCTACCAGCATGCGGCCGAGTTGATGAAGAGTGTGGATTCGTACGCCAGCCGGAAGCACATCGAGAAGAAGCCGCTGATCGCAGTCGCCCGCGAAGCTGTGCAAACCGCTGAAGATGCGCGCGAAATTGCCGTCAAGAAGATCGACGAGGAGCGCTTGGCGGATGAGCGTCAGGCATCCAGCGACGCACAGGCAAGGACGCAGGCCCAGGCTGACGACGCAACCCGTCTCCAGCAGCAGGCCCAGTCGGATGCAGCCAAAGCGCAGGCCGATATGGCCGCGAATCAGACAGCAGCAACAGCGGCCGTCACCGCGGCTCAGGCCGATGCCGACCAGGCTCGTCTGGCCGCAGCACAGGCGCAGCAGGGCGAACACGACGCCAACAGCGACAAGGCAGCCATGCGTGCGCAACTGTCCGCACAGTTGAACTCGATTCTGGAGACACGCGACAGCGCGCGCGGACTGATTGTCAGTATGTCGGATGTCCTGTTCGACACCGGAAAGTACACGTTGAAGCCCGGCGCTCGCGAGAAGCTGGCAAAGGTTGCCGGAATCCTGCTCGCCTATCCGGGACTCAATATTGAAGTCGGTGGCTATACCGACAACGTCGGCGGCGACGAGATGAATCAGACACTCTCTGAGCATCGCGCAGGAACCGTGCGCGACTATCTGGTGGAGCAGGGCGTAGGGACCGCTGCCGTCACGGCAAAGGGGTTCGGCAACAGCTTGCCGGTAGCCTCCAATGACAACGCCAGCGGCCGCCAGGTCAATCGCAGAGTTGAACTGGTTGTATCCGGCGATGCAATCGGCGGTCCGGCCAATGCGACTGTTGGAAGTGTGCTCTAGGACTTTGACAGAGTGAATTGGTGCCAACTCCGAGCGCCATCCATTCGCCGGCTTTTCGGGAAAAAAGGCCGGCGACTGGGTGGGAAAGCACAAATCTCAAAGGCTCGAAGTTATGCCGTCAGAGACGTGGCAATACAGAGCGACACGAGAAGAAATGCAGGTGTTCGCCATGAGGGTCATCGCAATCAGCGGCGTTGCTTTCCCCGGGTATTGGTCTCGCGAACAGCGTCTCGTTTGAACGGTGTGTTCATGCCGCCTCGCGAGGGGCTGCATGCAACAGGGAATGTATCTGTATCGGCTCGTCAACAAAGGAGAGAGTGATGCTTGGAACCATTCTGATTGTAATCTTGGTATTGGCGTTGGTGGGCGTGCTTCCACGGTGGCCGCACAGCAGAGAGTGGGGCTATTACCCGACCGGCGGCGTGGGCGTGATTCTGCTCATTGTCATTGTTCTTCTGGTGCTCGGCCTGATTTGATCGACAGGTTGCGCGTCGCGGCCGGTGGTAAAGTCGATGAAGTCAGCACGCGGAGTGATTCGAGCGTATGCTTGGTGCAGTAGATGAACTGCGCCTTTCTCGCCTTCAATCTTCCAGACGTCACCCCAGACGAACGCCGGTCAAGTAAGCAATTGAACGACTGGAGCTGCCATGAGTCTGATCAAGGTATGCAATGTGAAGAGTGATTTTTCCGCCCGGCCGCAGGGGGGGGGTGCAGCCGTGTCCTCCTGTGCAGAGACTAGATCCATCCGGTTTATCGGAGAGCAGGCAGAGCGGCGAAATGGCGAACACGCCAAGTTTTTTCGAAGACTACTGCATCGAACATTCATCATCGAGTGTATCCGTCACTCGGTCATGATTTCAGGCAGAGAGCGTGGTTGATCCCACAACGGCCGGCAGTCTGCAAGGGTAAGCAGGGTTCCGTGTTCCTTCATAAAGGCTGCGTCCTGGCAGGCCCATTCGGGATTAGTGCGAGCCGCTTTGTGAGATCCGGAAGACAGTGGAAGATGTATTGTCCCCGCTTCAGTTTCTGAGATGCTGCCTTTCCCAATAACTCCGGTGCGCTGGATCCATTGCTTCCTCGCACGGTCCGCAGGCCGTCAGGCAAATGCAAGTACCGCAGACGAGGCCGCACAGACAACGCTTTTGCAGCGCTGACGCAAGTGAAAGCAGGAAAATATGTCCTTCCCCGAAACCCCTCATTCCGATTCATCTGTTGGCGGCCTTGCTCCAGCGGTCTGCTCTTCTGCGGTGCCAAAAGCTTGCACCGTGCCGTTGCCTACGCGCATTGCCTTTGTGGGTAATTACCTTCCGCGCCAGTGCGGCATCGCCACATTCACAACCGACCTATGCACTGCGCTGGCGGAAGAATACGGCAACGAGCGTCTCTTTGCTATTCCTGTCAACGATCCGGAATCAAGATATGACTATCCCGAGCGCGTGCGTCTGGAGCTAGAACAGGAAGATCCGTCCTCTTACGAGCGAGCCGCTGAATTCCTCAACTTCAACGGTAACGATCTTGTCTGTCTTCAGCATGAGTATGGAATCTACGGCGGAATCGCGGGCGATTACATTCTTGCGCTGCTGCGCAAATTGAAGATGCCGATCGTGACGACGCTGCACACAGTTCTGCGCGAGCCGGACCGGGATCAGCGCGCGGTGCTCGAAGAAATTACAAGCCTCTCGGATCGCGTCGTGGTCATGAGCGAGCTTGCGGCGCGCTTTCTGCGCGAAGTGCATGGAGTTCCAGGCGAGAAGATCGATGTGATTCCCCATGGGGTTCCCGATCTTCCTTTCATGGATCCCAACTATTTCAAAGACAAGTTCGGCACCGAGGGCAAGTCGGTGCTGCTGACGTTCGGCCTGCTGTCTCCGAACAAAGGCATCGAGAACGTCATTCGAGCGCTGCCGGCTATCTTGGCAAGACAGCCGAACGTGGTGTACATCGTTTCCGGAGTGACGCATCCGCATATCCGGCGCCGCGAAGGCGAGCGTTACCGGGATGAATTGCAGGGGCTCGCGGAGCAACTTGGTGTTGCTTCGCAGGTGATTTTCGATAATCGCTTTGTCAACGCGGAAGAACTGGTTGAGCAAGTCGGCGCTGCGGATATCTACATCACGCCGTATCGGCAGGAGGCACAGGCCGTTTCCGGCACGTTGGCGATTGCGCTGGGCGCAGGAAAAGCGATCATCTCCACACCCTACTGGCACGCCCGGGAGTTACTCGCGGACGGGAGAGGCATCCTGGTTCCGTTCGAAGATCCCGGCGCCATCGCGGATGCGGTTCTGGATTTGCTGGAGAACGAAGCCAAACGCCATGCCATGCGCAAGCGAGCGTATCTCCACTCGCGGGCCACAACCTGGCCCAGAACGGCGCGGGCCTATATGGCAAGCTTTCAGCGGGCGCGCTTTGATCGCACTATGCACCCGCGCGCCGCACTGCGCGAAGACACGCCAGTGAACACCGGCGACAGCCTGCCGGACTTGAACATCGAACACATGGTGAGGATGACCGACGACACGGCCATGCTGCAACATGCCATCTTCTCGGTGCCCAATTCTCGCGAGGGGTATACGACAGATGACAATGCGCGTGCGCTCATTGTGTCGATTCTTCTGGAAGAACAGTCCGCGCAGACGGGAGTGCGAGAATATTCCGCCCTCTCCCATCGCTATCTGGCTTTCTTGTGGCTTGCCTTTCACATGGATTCGGGAAGGTTCAGAAATTTTCTGGGCTATGACCGTCAATGGCTTGAAAACATCGGCTCGGAAGACAGCCACGGCCGTGCCCTGTGGGCACTGGGCAACGTGCTTGGTCATTCCCAGGACGAGGGTTTGCGGGGGGCTACGGGAAGACTGTTTGAAGCGGCCGTTCCTGCGGCGCTTTCGTTTACCAGTCCTCGTTCATGGGCTTACTGCATCCTCGGCATGCAGGCTTATCTGGATTGGTTTCCGGGGGACCGCGTGATCCAGGGCGCGCGCAACGAGCTGGCGCAGCGGCTTTTGAATATCTATGAGCAGAGTCACACGAATACCTGGAAGTGGTTTGAGAAAAGCCTTTCCTATTCAAACGCGCGCCTCTCGCAGGCACTCATTCTTGCGGGATGGCGAAGCGATAACCAACGGATGATTGAAGCCGGCACGGAGTCTCTCCGCTGGCTGGTCGCAGAGCAGCATCGAGGGGATGAGAATATCTTCGTTCCGATCGGCTCCAGCGGATTCTATTCGATGGATGGAGAAAAGGCGCGCTTCGACCAACAGCCCGTGGAGGCTTGCGCCACGATCTCCGCTTGCCTTGAGGTATTTCGTCTGACCGACGAGCCGCTTTGGCTTGGGGAGGCGCAGCGGGTCTTCGGCTGGTTCCTCGGCAAAAACGATCTGCAGATTTCGCTTTACGACGCGTCGACAGGTGGATGCCGCGATGGCCTTCATCCAGACCGTGTGAACGAGAATCAAGGCGCTGAGTCGACGCTCTCTTTCCTCATGGCCCTGCTCGAAATGCAAGGGGCCAAAGGGGCAAACGCAGCACAAATGCATCTGGAAATGAGTTCCTTCGCTTGAACAATACAACTCCATTGGTTGAACCCGCAAATCTTGTCACACCGGAACAACTGCATGTGGAAACACAGACAGGACTTCCCTTGTTCACCCGTTATGACGGTAACCCGATCCTGACCCAGGAAAACTGGCCTTATCCGATCAACAGCGTTTTCAACCCCGGGGCCGCCCTGCTGGCCGATGGAGATACGCTGCTTCTGTGCCGCGTCGAAGACCGGCGGGGGCTCTCGCATCTGTGCGCGGCTCGCTCCGCGAATGGAATCGACGGATGGCGGATCGATCCCAAACCGACGATGCCGTCCGATCCTGTCGGGTATCCCGAGGAGATTTGGGGCATCGAAGATCCGCGCATCACGTACGTTCCCGAACTCGAGCAATTCGCCGTGGCCTACACATCGTTTGCGCGCGGCGGTCCAGGCGTCTCGCTGGCGCTGACCAAGGACTTCAAGACCTTTGACCGGTATGGGGTCATCATGCAGCCGGAAGACAAGGATGCAGCGCTGCTGCCGCGCAGAATCGGCGGTAATTGGGCCATGATCCACCGGCCGACGACAACGCTGGGCGCTCACATGTGGATCTCCTACTCGCCCGACCTGCGGCATTGGGGAAGCCACAAGATCATCCTCGCAGCGCGCCGCGGCGGGTGGTGGGACGCCAACAAGATTGGGCTATGCTCCCCTCCGATCGAAACAGTCAAGGGTTGGCTGGTGATTTATCACGGGGTGCGGCAAACGGCTTCAGGAAGCATCTATCGCCTGGGCATTGCACTCTTCGATCTGGATAAGCCGGAAGTCTGCCTGCAGCGTGGCGAGTCGTGGGTGTTCGGTCCGGAAGCTCCGTATGAGCGCCTCGGAGATGTGAAGGATGTTGTGTTCCCTTGTGGACAGACCGTCGGTTTGGACGGAGATACGATTCATCTTTACTACGGCGCCGCGGATACGAGCGTTGCCATGGCCACGGGCAGCATACGTGCTCTGCTCGCATGGCTGGACGCAAACTCATGCCCGGAAGAAGTGACTGCTGTTTAGCGACTCATGCCGTCAGCGATGGAAGAGGAATTGAAATGACTACCGAACACCTGAGCTGGCCCGACTGGCTGCCGCATTTGCTTTGGATCCACCGGAAGTGCCCTCGCTGCAACTCCGTTCAATTCAAGCCAGCTGAGCTGCGCCCGTTCGATGGTTTGTTGGCCATGTTTTTGCTGCACCCGGTGCGCTGCATGTTCTGTTGGAGGCGATATTACTGGTTCTCACTTCAGGGAGAGAATGCGGGATAAGTGGAAGCGGTTCAGAGTGCTCATGAGGAGCTTTCGCGTCCCGGCCAGGGGCGCGCAAAACCCAACTCAACGAGCGGCCGGAATGCAATGACAGATTGCCCCGGGACAGCGGCAATCCAACGCAATTGCAGGTTCACGCGTGTATGAGTATCTTTATCCTGCAACTGGTTCAAAACCTCGCGCCTCGCTCGCATCCCTCGCTGGCGCCGCAGTGGCTCACGCACCTGGGAGCGCTGGGCCTCTTCTTCGTTGCGGTGGTTGATTCCTCGGTGATTCCTCTGCCGCTGCCAGGCAGCACCGATCTGTTGTTGCTCTTGCTCGTGGCGCATAGAGGCAATCCATGGATTCTGGCTCTGTGTGCCATTTCAGGCAGCATTCTGGGCGGATATACCACCTGGCACATTGGCCGCAGAGGCGGCGAAGAGGCGCTGCGCAACTATGTGCCGGCGCGCCTGCTGGTCCGAGTCGTCGGATGGGTGGAACGCCACCGCATCCTCGCGGTCTTTCTTCCCGCTTTGCTTCCTCCTCCCATTCCGCTCCTGCCGTTTGCGCTAGCCTCAGGCGCGCTGGGCGTTTCGCGCCGTCGCTTTCTCCTGGTCTTCGGCGCGGCTCGGAGCCTGCGCTATTCCTTTATCGCCTGGCTCGGCGTAGCCTACGGTCGCGGGATTGTCCACTTGTGGTCCGCGAGTCTCCAGAAATGGTCAATGCCACTGCTTGGCGTATTCGCAACCCTCCTGCTCGCCGGCGTGTGTTTTGGAATTTGGAAGGTTCGCGGCCTGCGCAAGATCGATGCCGCGGAGAGAAGTGCGTTGCAGGGCTAAGCAACTCGGCCAAGCTGAACTGACAGACGATATTCTTTGTGCTTTCTTTTCGTGAGGCTCGTCTCGCCGCGGGTGATCGGGCAGCCAATCGAATACCGCGGCACTACCGTCTACACAACAAACATCGCGATCCCTGCTGCAAACATGGCGACTGTCGCGATGGCCACCAGAGTCCATCCCAGGCGCGAACTTGGCTGGCCCTGCATCAGCTTCTTGTCGGAAGCAACCAGCAGGATTGCGACCAGAAGGAAGGGCGCCAACAGGCCGTTGATCACAGCCGTCCAGAAGAGTGCCTTTACGGGGTTGATGCCGATGAAGTCCAGTCCGATGCCCGCCCCCGTTGAAACCAGAATCAACGCATAGAACCAGCGGGCCTGCCTCAATTCCTTGTTCAGCCCCTGCCGCCACCCCAGGGTTTCCGCGAAGGCGTATGCGGTAGATCCGGCCAGCGTGGGGATGGCAAGGAACCCGACGCCGACAATCCCCAAGGTAAACAGGGTGGCGGCAAAGCTGCCTGCAAAGGGCTTGAGGGCCTCGGCTGCCTCGCGAGAGGTGGTGATGTTCGTAATGCCGTGCTTGTTGAGCGTAATGGCCGTGGTCAGGATGATGAAGAACATGACCACGTTCGAAAAGAACGCGCCAACGCCGACATCGATGTTTCTCAAGTCAAGTTCTTTCGGCGTGGCTCCTTTGCGCTGGGCAAGCGTGTTTTGGCCTGCCAACTTCTCTTCTTCAACCTCTTGACTCGTCTGCCAGAAAAACAGATACGGGCTGATCGTGGTGCCAAGGAGCGCGACCAGCGTGGCCCATTCATTTTTCGTGTGCGGCATCGACGGCACCAGCGTGGCGTGCAGCACCTGGCCCCAGTCGGCTCCCACCACAAATGCGGTGATGGGGTAGGCGAAGAGCACCAGCACCAGCCACTTGAGCACGTTCGCAATCTGGCGGTATTGGAGCCGCACCGTGGCCCACGAAATCAGCAGCGCGAACACAATCACGAACCAATGGGAATTAATGCCCGATAGCATTGCCGCCGCATCCGCCATGCCGGCCAGGTCGGCCGCGATGTTGATGGTATTCGCCGCTAAAAGGGCGATGACGAAGGCAAGCAAAAGCCATTTTGGAAATCGCAGCTTGAAGTTGCTGGCCAGCCCCTGCCCCGTCACCTTGCCGATGCGGGCACACATCATCTGAACCGCGGCCATCAGAGGCCACGTCAGGAGTGCCGTCCACAGGAGCTTGGTGCCGAGTTGCGCTCCGGCAACGGAGTAGGTGGCAATCCCTGACGGGTCGTCGTCGGCAGCTCCGGTGATCACGCCGGGACCGATCGACTTCAGCAGCGATCGAATCCATCGGGATGGGGCAGAGGTCGGCACGAGAAAGTGGAGTCCTTTCCCTTCGTATCGTTGCGTGCATTGAAGCAAGACCGTGGGCGGCCTCGATCAGGTCGCCAACGAATGCTCTCGCACGGTCATCCAAGACCACGATGGCCAAGAAGGCGAGGTTGCCGCATTCTTGACCATCCTGTTCAGCTGCGCTCAGCAGCGGAGATACGAATCCCGGCTGCTCCCACTATTGCGGCGGCTGCACCACCAGGTCGTCCGCGAGCTTGAAGTGCACAATCGACTCCGCCGGTATATCGATATCCCGGTTGCCCGTCAGTCCCGCAACCGCAGTTCCTGCACCGCCACCAGCCAAGCCACCAACCACCAGTCCCACGCCGCCAGAGGCTATCCCGCCCACCAGCATACCCAGGCCCGCGCCTCCGCCAATCAAGGCTGTCGAGCGCCTGCCCTTGCCCTTCTTGGTGCGCGCGATGTCCCGCGTCGCCAGCGGATACCGTATTCCATCCATCGTCATGGAGGTCAACCGCAGCTCAAGCAACGAACTGCCTTTGAAGTGTCCCCGGCGGTGCGATACATCCACTACGCCCCCAACCAAGGCACCCTTGGGCACCAGCACTTTGTCGTCGCTGGCCAGCACAGGGGTCACAATCTCCCCGGTAAATGTTTCTCCGGCACGGCTGTTCTTTACGCTGATGCGTTGATCGATCCGTATGGTCAGCGTCGAGCCCGCCGGAATGGTCGCATTGACCGGGATAACCGGCGGCGGAGGCACTGCGGAGACTTTGGGCTCCGAGGGAGCTGGAACGGGTGTCCCGGTTACGGGCGGTGTCGCCGTCGTCGTGATGGCTTCGCTCTTCTGTCCGGGCGCGGGCGGCTGCACGACCGTTGTCGTGGTGGTGCCGTTCTTGTCGACTGAAACTACCTGCTGCGCCTGCCCGGTTGTCGCCGCTTGTTGCTTGGCCTGGTCCAGCGCCTGCTCCTGTTTCGATTTGCATCCTGACAAGATACCTGCCGCCATCAACAGCACCAGCGCGGTGATCTTGCCGGTGCGAACCAATGAGTCTGAATTGAACATGGTCGATTCTCCTTCACGTTCGGTTTCATGCCAGCACCGACAGAGCGCTCTGTATCAGAGGCATTCTGTGGAATGCTTGCCGCTGTCCCGGCGCCGTTCGGCGGAGACATGGGCCGTCAAGCTTATGACAGGTCTGACTTGCACTTGCTGTGCTCGGTTTCGGGCGTCGATTTCTTTACTTCCAGTTTCGCGTGAGCATCGGCATGCACTTCGGTATGGTCAATGGCATCGTGGACCACATCCTTTGTCTTGCCCCAGGCATTCTCCACTTTCCCCTTCACCTGCTGAGTCATGCCTTCGACCTGGAGTTTCGTGTCGCCTGTCAACTCGCCTGCCTTGCGCTTGGCGCTCCCCACCACTTCGTCGATCGTGCCCTTCATTCGGTCCTTATTCATAAGTCCTCCGCGGAGTCAGTAAAGATGGAATTTCCTGAGGAATTGAACTGCCATTCCCCATCCAGAGTAGCGACGCGATTCGGCCAGGTCTGAGCTATCGTGACCATGTGCTGTGAGCGCCGTGAGCCGACGTCTACCAACACCTGCTGAAGTCCATACCGCAAAGATGCGGCAGTTCATGCGTCAAGCTCAATCGCGAGTTGCGCGAGAGACAGCGAGGTGGCGGACGGGAACTGGAGGAAGGCGCAAGGCGCGGTGAAGGACGAGCAGGATGAACGTCATTTGCAGCATGGTCATTGGAGCCTCGTCTGTGAACTGTGGGTTGAAAGCAGCATCTGTTTAAGCTGGGGCATCGCACTGCCGAAATCCGGATAAAGCGCAGCGGCATTGGATGGCAACAGCCTGTGCTGAGGAGCGGCCGAAAGAGGTGCGAATTCCATCTGCTTAGACAGAACCGCGCCTTGCTGAATCCGGTACGGATAGACTCTCACCCTGGCCAGAAAGAACCATGGATACTGCGTTAACTCGATATGCTCCACTTCCACGGCGTTGAAGTGTTCGCTGACGCGCCGCAGAGCCAGCTTGAGTCCGCTGGCAACTGCCTCCTGCGATGTTTCCCCAACCCCGCTTCTTAGCGGCCCATCGACATCTCTGATGAAGTTCCATCCACATGTCTGAAGTTTCTTTTCCAGCCGGTTCGCATCCATCGATCGCAGGAAGTTCCAGCCTTCGCGGAACTCATCTGTCGCCAGCTTAAGTCCATCGGGCAATCCAACCTGCATCCGCAAAAGCATGTTCAGTTCAGCGATGTTACGCATAGATCTGTCTCTTTCTGGCTGCGTTCGGTACATGAAGTTATGTGCGCCCTGCCGTAGGACATTGCAGTGCGAGCTTTCGCTGAGTTCCCTGCAGAGCCATCTGCCCTGTAATTGGACTGCGGTAACGGAGGCAATTCGATGAGAAGTTATGCAGCGCTTTCGCCAACCGGCTCGATAAGGGCGCCCAGACGCTCGGGACAGGCACTCGCAACAGGGATAACTCGGCATGGTGCGGGCTCGATGCTTTGAATCTGGACGGGCTTCAGGGAATGGGAGCGCTTGGGAACAATTCGTTTCGAGGAGGCAAGAGATCCCATGATCTTCAATAAGGACCCTATGCTGCTTCCTTTCTGATAGAACGCGTCGGCGGCCACACCGCAAGGCACCTCGTCGCCGCAGAAGGCGCCGCTCATGGCGATGGTCTGGACGCCGGGAAACTGACTCCTGACCACAGAGAGCAACTCAAAGCCGGACATGCCAGGCATGTTGAGGTCGGAGATGAGAATGTCAGGAGCCTCCTGCCGGATCTCATGCAATGCAGAAAATCCGTCGGCGGCAGATCGCGCACTATACCCAATCTCGATAAGTACGAGTGACAACGACGTTCGAATTGAAGGCTCATCGTCCACGATGAGAAGTCTTGCTTTTGCATCCGTCATATCTCGCCCCGCCAACAGCATCCTTAAGGGAATTAGGGCAAGTGTTCCATGGCGCAGACGGTTATTCTGTTCAATTTCGCACACGGCTGTTGAATAGTGATGGTATGCCTCGTGTTCCGGCCTTGAATAAGCGGATTGAAGCAGTTATCCCCATCCGTGTGGCTCTTTGAACGCCCGTCAAGTGCCCGCGGAGAGGCGCGCCCGCCTTCAGGTACAGAGATGGGTTTTGCACCTTTACTTGTGCAGTTAGAGCGAAACCAGAGTCACTGTGTCCTGACGGAGATAGTGCAAGGTCGCCGCTCCCTGGTGGTCGCGTCGACTTGAGGGCCTTGCTTTCGGGATACATCGACTCTGGTTTCTCTATAGCCTTCCGTTTGCCGGGCCAATGTAAATGAAAGCGCCTTCCAATGGCGACCCTATATTCCATCTTCTCCTTTGAGCTTTATTGCTCAGACGACGCAACGGGGCCGCTCTAGTGTGAAAAGTACCTTGTGCGCCTCAAGTGCGCGTAAAGCAAAAAACGCCGCGCATAGGTAGAAAAAAGGTGAGATGCATGAAGAAACTTGTGACGTTCGTAGCATTGTTCAGCCTGGGTGTGGCCAGCGCCGCTTGGGCGGAGACCCGCGAAGAAACGCAGAACCGGCTGGATAATGCAGCCACGGTACTGCACGAGGTTTTGGCCGCGCCGGATAAGGGTATTCCGGAAGAAGTTTTTGATCACGCCAAGTGCGTGGCGGTTGTGCCGCGCATGATCAAGGCCGGCCTTGTGTTCGGCGGAGAGAATGGCCGCGGCGTGGCAACCTGCCGCACAGAACACGGCTGGAGTGCGCCGGCGTTCTTTGCCATAACGGGCGGAAACTGGGGATTGCAGATCGGCGTCGAAGGCGTGGATCTGGTCATGATCTTCCAGGGCGAAAAGGGCATGCAGCATCTGCTCGCCAGCAAGTTCCAGCTTGGCGCGGACGCCTCCGCGGCAGCCGGACCGGTTGGACGCCATGCTTCCGCCAATACGGATTGGAAGTTGGACACCGAGGTCCTTACCTACTCGCGGGCCAAGGGCGCTTTTGCTGGACTCACTCTGACCGGAGCCAATCTGCGCCGCGACGACGATTCCATGGACGCCTACTACGGGCATGACATTTCCACACATCGCGTTCTGACGGGCGAAGTTGCGATGCCGGCTTCGGCACACACCTTCATCGACGCAGTGCGAGAGGCAAAGGCACAGGCCAAGGCCGCCAACTAACGATTGGATAGGGATGCTGGCAGACGCCCGGGACCGACATCGGGTTTCGGGCGCTCGCCATGCAGAGAGGAGCACACATGCTCTGGACCATTTTTGTCATCGTTCTGATCCTATGGCTGTTGGGATTCAGCTTTCACATTGCTGGCGGCCTCATCCACCTTCTGCTGGTCATCGCAGTGATCATCCTGGTCTTCAACCTGGTGACAGGACGACGGGGCAACTACTAGAGCATCGCCCTTTCAAATCGTGAGATTGCAGAGCGCCGAAGTGGCTTTTCCTTGAGGGAAAAGCCACTCGACTTCTGCACAGAGCAGAATCGCAACATGCTGATCGGGATTCTGCCGTAGTTGTCACCGAACCAGCGCGAAGGTGAGAGCCAGGCTGAGAGTTGTCAGCACCAGGATGATCGGCACGGCCCAAAGGCCGAGCAGGACCAGCCTTTCGGCGTGCACTTCTTCCCCATCGCGGCGCGCAAGCGCAAGCACGAGCATCGTTGCCAGCGATCCAAACGGAGTGATCATCGGGCCTACGTTGGCGCCGATGAGCGCGGCAAGCACCGTGCCCATATGAGCGCTCGAGCGCAAAAGCACGCTGCGCGCGATCAGCGCCGCGGGGAGATTGTTCACGATATTGGCGGCGCATGCCGTGGCGCCCGCCGCGGTGAGCAACTTTTCCGGCGATCCCGGTCGCATCTCCGCCAGCCACCCCGACCCCATGCCCACAATGCCCAGATTCTCAAGCCCCTGCACTGCGATGAAAAGTCCGATGACAAACGGGAAGATATCCCATGCCAATTCCCGCACCACGCGGACATGCATGCGCCCGGCCGCCAAACCGGCAAACGCCAGCACGGCGCTGGCTGCGAAGGCGAAAACGTAGGGTTCAAGCCCCAGCAGCGGTGCAAGAAAATAGCCAACGAGCACGGCGGCGAGAACAGTAACGCAGACCAAAAAATAGGCATGATTGGGAACCACGCTGGCCGGCTCGGGAAGCGCGCCTCCGTCGAAGCTGCCGGGCAGATCGTGGCGAAAGTGCCAGCGCAGGATCGCGTATGTGGTGACGAGCGCGACGAGCTGGGGCACGATCATTCTTGCCGCGAACGCCGCAAAGGTCTGATGGAAGGCATCCGCGAAAATGAGGTTGGTGAGATTGCTGATGGGGAGCGCCAGCGAACCCACGTTGGCAACAAACGCGCACAGCAGGACGTAGGGCGCGGCCGGAACCTTGAGCCTCTTTACCAGCGCCAACATCACCGGCGTCAACATGACCGCGGTCGTGTCAAGAGACAGAATCGCCGTGATGATCGCGCCGGCAACAAACGCGTTCCGATAGAGCGAGTGTCCGTTCCCCTTGGCGACCAGCGCGCATCGAATCGCGGCCCAATCGAAGAAGCCGCTCTTGCCCACCAGCAGCGAGAGCGCCAGAAGCGAAAGAAGAAAGAGGAGGGTGTTCTTTCCGGCCAGGATTGCACCAACGGCTTCGTGTGGCGTGACCAGGCCCAGGGCGAGCATGGACGCGGCCGCAAGCATCGTCCACCAGGCCTCGCTCCACCGCCGCGGGCGCACCACCATCAAGGTGAGCATCGCCGCGAAAACCGCCAGTGTGACAACAATGCGCACTATGCCTGTCATGCCTTGCCTTGTCGTGTGTCGAGAGGATCCAACATCAAGAAATATAGATGAGCGAACGCCGCTCGTGCCACAGAGCGCCTGCGCGAAATCCCATCTGCCGGGCGACGCTGCTGCGGCCAGAAGTGTGACCAGCCAGCCCTATGCGACGTGTGAAGCAGTATCCGTCACAGAGTGAGCGATTTTACACAGCACGGACGAAGCAGGTGAGCGAATCTAAAGGACGGTTCCAGGGTGACTCTGCTCATTCTTCCTGCATCGGGCTGGCGCCAATCAAAGGAGATCCATGAAAACGACAAAACTGCTCTTTCCTCTGCTGATGCTGCTTGCCATGAGCACGATCGTAGGCTGCCGCATGAATTCGGCCAAGTCGCCGGATGTGTTGGACAGCGTCCGCAAGGCGCTGGATCAAGCAGACCTCAAAGATGTCACCGTCGCGCAAGATCGCGACAAGGGCATCATCTCCCTCGCCGGACAGGTAGAGACCGAGAGCGAAAAGGCAGAAGCTGAGTCCCTGGCTAAGTCGCTGGCTGGCTCGCAGGTCGTCGCAGACCAGATCGCTGTGATCCCCGCGGGGCGAGGCGTCGAAACGAAGGCCGTGAATTCCGATCTGGATCAAGGCATCGAGAAAAATCTGGATGCCGCGCTGATCCAAAACCAGATACACGATAACGTGAATTATGCGGTGAAGAACGGCGTCGTCACGCTGTCTGGAAATGTGAGTTCGGAGCACATACGCAGTGGCGCTGAGACGGTGGCCTCCGCGGTGCCGAACGTGAAGCAAGTCGTGAATACATTGCAGGTGGTCAAACACAGGAAAGCCAGTTCAGCACAATAGATGTTGCAGACCTGAGCCAGGCTCTCGCAGGGAGAAACCCGTTGCAACTCTGGAATTCCTTCTTGCTCGCCTTCAGCGTGCTTCTTCCGCTGATCAATCCGCTGGGGTCGGCGCTGGTCTTTCTCGGGCTGGCCGGCGATGCGCCGCCCAAGGTCTATCGCTCCTTGGCGCGCAGAATCGCCATCAACAACATTGTCTTTCTGGCAATCATCGAGTTGGTGGGCGCGGCGATTCTCAATTTCTTCGGCATCTCTCTGCCCATCGTCCAACTCTCTGGCGGCATCGTCATCGCGGCCATGGGATGGTCGGTCTTGAACGAAAAGGATGCAAGTGCGGACTCCAGAAACAGACAGGAGGAGACCGAAGTACGCAGCGAAACACAGGCAAGAGATCTTGAACAGAAAACCTTCTACCCGTTCACCTTTCCGCTAACCTCGGGGCCGGGTACGCTGGTCGCGTTGTTGACGCTCACCGCCCATATCTCCAATCGAGTTATGTCGAGAGATATCCTGGCCCATGCCGGGGTATTTCTTGCCGTGGTTGTTCTGAGCATCCTCGTCTATTTCTGCTATGCGTATGCACCCAAGATCTCCGAGGTCATTCCGGCGCCCACGGCACATGGCATTCTGCGGGTCATGGCGTTTATCCTTCTCTGCATTGGCGTACAGATCGCGTGGAACGGCCTCGCGGTGCTGCTTGTCGCGGTGATCAGGCCGTAACCTGTACCTGTGCAAACGCAAACTCAGAGGCGACGGCAAATTCAGTCAGGCTCATCCCCAGTTAGGGGAACCGGCACTCGGCTTCAGCTTCCTCAGCGACTTCGAATGAGTGAGGAACCATGCGATATGCCCATCGCCACGGTCCAAAGCGTTCGTGCTATGATCTGGCTTACGTTTCACGGCCAGCCAAATCGACCTGGATCTCAGGAGCTTTACCATGCCTCGCGTTAAGACCAATCCAAAAGTTGTGCGCAAAGTTGTGCGCACCTCGCTCGCCAAGGTTCCAACAGGAATTCAGGGGCTGGATGAAGTTACGGGAGGAGGCCTGCCCAAAGGCCGCGTCACGTTGGTGTGTGGCCGCGCGGGATGCGGCAAGAGCCTGCTCGGAATGGAGTTCCTGGTGCACGGCGCGGTGGAATACGGCGAGCCCGGCGTATGCATGAATTTCGAGGAGACCGAAGAGAAGCTGACGGCCAACGTTGCATCGCTAGGCTTCGATTTGCGCGACCTGACCAAGCGCAAGAAGCTCCTGGTGGATTACGTCTTCATTGAACGAAACCAGATTGCCGAAACTGGAGAATTCAATCTCGATGGCCTGTTCATCCGCTTGGCCCACGCGGTCAAAACAATCAAGGCCAAGCGTGTTGTGCTGGATAGCATCGAGGCGCTTTTCTCCGGAATCGAGGATGCGGCAATCCTGCGATCCGAGCTAAGCCGGTTGTTCCGCTGGCTCGAAGACCAGAATCTCACCGCGATTGTTACAGGAGAAGCCGGGATCAATGCGCTAACGCGTCACGGTCTGGAGGAGTATGTCGCCGACTGTGTCATCTCACTGGACCATCGGGTGACAGAACAGATTTCTACCCGGCGGCTGCGGATCGTCAAATACCGGGGCACTGCCCACGGCACCGACGAATATCCATTCCTCATCGACGAAGAGGGCATCTCGGTGGTGCCTATCACCTCTCTGGTGCTGGCGCACAAAGCTCTTCTGGATCGCGTTTCGACCGGGGTTGCGAGTTTGGACGAGATGATGGAAGGCAAAGGGTTTTTCCGCGGAAGCAGCGTGCTGGTGACCGGCACGGCGGGAACCGGGAAGTCCAGTCTGGCGGCAAACTTCACCAGCGCCGCCTGCGCTCGCGGAGAAAAATGCCTGTATTTCACGTTTGAAGAATCTCCCAGTCAAATCCTCCGCAACATGCGCTCGGTGGGCCTTAACCTGGAGCCGTGGATGAAGAAGGGCCTATTGCACTTCAACGCGATGCGGCCAACCAGCACGGGCCTTGAAGGACATCTGGCCGTGATTCACAGATTGATCTCCCAGGTTCGACCGAGCATTGTGGTCATCGACCCAATCACAAATCTGGTCTCGGCCTCGGGCAGCTATGACATCAAATCGATGCTCGTGCGCCTGGTCGATTTTCTCAAGATGCAACAGATTACATCGATGTTCACGAATCTGACTTTCGCGGGAGATCCCCAGGAGAGAACTGCGGCCGCGGTTTCCTCTCTCATGGATACCTGGATTGTGTTGCGGGACAGCAAGCCCAACGGACGACCGAGACGTGAGCTCTACGTTTTGAAATCCCGAGGCATGGCGCACTCGCGGGAAGCACGTGAGCTGATCGTGAGCAAGAAAGGCCTGGAATTGGGGATCGTACTGAAAGATCACCTGCCGGCCGCGGCCGGAGATGTCCCACACTGAGTTGGGGCGGCCGAGTTGCAAGTTTGGCCCATCTGGACCAGAAACGGAGCGTGACAGCCGCATGGAGAAGAGTTCGACAAAGAAGAGTTCGACAACCAGGACCGTGGCAAGGAAGAGCGTCGCCAAGAAGAGTCCTGCAAAAAGGGGTGCGGCCAAAAAGAGCGCTGCCAAGACCGGCGCGAGCGACTTTTACCGGTTGCGTCTTTACATTGCAGGCCAAACCCCGAATTCGATTGCTGCGATCACCAACCTCAAGAACATTTGCGAGGAAAAGCTGAAGGGCAAGTACCGCATTGAAGTGGTTGACTTGCTGGTGAAGCCGCAACTGGCCAAGGGCGATCAGATCATCGCCATTCCGACCCTGGTGAGAAGGCTCCCGCCACCGGTCAAAAGAATCATTGGGAACCTCTCGAAGACCGAGAGTGTTCTTGTGGGGCTGGATCTTCAACCAGCACGCTGAAGTAGGGGCTCAAACACCCGATGTCCAACAAGCGAGCGCATTCCGATAGCCGGGCTCTCCCAGGAGGGCCGCGCGCTAAAACCGGTGCATCGCGGGGGACTCGCAAAGGCCCGGAACCCGATCGACGCAAACCGGCCTCCACACCTGTTGACCCGCATGCAAACCTTCGCGCCCGGCTGGAAACTGCCGAGGAAACTCTTCGCGCCATCCAGTCCGGCGAAGTGGACGCTTTGATGGTTTCCGGCCGCCGCGGAAATCAGGTAGTGACTCTGAAAGGCGGTGAGCCCGCCTATCGATTGCTGGTGGAGGCCATGAGCGAAGGCGCGGTGATCCTGTCGCGGGATGGCGTCGTGCTCTACTGCAATCGCGGCTTTGCACAAATGCTGGGCAGGCCTTCCGGAAAGATTCCCGGAATTGCGGCGCAGTCGCTGGTTGTGGAAGCCGAGCGAGACAGATTCGAATCGCTGCTCAAGCACGCGCTAAAGGCGTTCGTGAAAGGCGAATTCAGTTTGTACGGCAAAGCAGGAAGCCTGATTCCGGTCTATTTGTCGGTGAACAGTTTTCGTGGCTTCAAAGGCCAGGCCTTGGGCATGGCGGTCACCAACCTGAGTGAGCAAAAGCGCAAGCAGGCTGAGGAAATCAAGCAGGCCGAAGCGATGCACCGGCTCCTTCTGGAGCGCACCCTTTCGGCGCAAGAGGAAGAGCGGCGTCGGATCGCCCGCGAATTGCACGATGAAGCCGGCCAGTTGCTGACCGCACTTTTGGTCGGCTTGCGCAGCCTTGAAGATGTTCGCGAACTGGCAGATGTGAAGGAACAGGGGCGCCGGTTGCGGGAGATCGCTGGCCAGGCCATCGACGAGGTCGGCCGCCTCGCTCGCGGGCTGCATCCAACGGTGCTGGACGACCATGGCCTGGGTGTTGCACTGAGCCGCTACGTCAATGACTACGCAAAGAGCCACAACATCGTTGTAGATCTCACGCTGAATGAAGATGAGTCGCGCGATCTGCCGTCCGATGTCCAGATCGCGTTGTATCGCATCCTGCAGGAAGCCTTGACCAACGTGGCCAGACATTCGGGGGCCAGGAAGGTCAGCATTCGATTCACCCGCTTGGACGCGGCTTTGGAGGTTGCCGTCATCGACGATGGATGCGGCTTTGACGCCAAGGCTGTGGCTGTTTCCTCGCACCGCCTGGGGATTCAGAGTATGCGCGAGAGAGCGGTCATGATGGGGGGGGCCATTCGCTTCATCCCCCAGCGCAAAGGAACCAAAATGCTGGTACACGTCCCGCTTGCCAACCAGGCTGTCAGTTCTTAGCGGGGCAGAGGAGTGCTCAAGATGCCGGCGCGAACACACAAGATCAAAGTGATGATTGCAGACGACCACGCAATTCTGCGCGCAGGGCTGAAAATGCTGATCAATGCCCAGGTCGATATGGAAGTTGTTTCGGAAGCCGCCGATGGCGAGAAGGCGGCGCAGATCGCTCGGGAAACGAAGCCGGATGTGGCCTTGCTGGACCTCACCATGCCACGGGTTGGTGGCATGAAGGCGCTGGAGCAAATGGCAGGCGAGTGCCGCGACATCCGGGTGCTCATACTCACCATGCACGACGATCCTGCGTACCTCAGGTCGGCTCTGGCTGCGGGGGCCTCTGGGTACCTGCTGAAGCGGGCCGTGGATGCGGAACTGATTGCCGCCATCCGGGCGGTGCATCGCGGCGGGGTCTATGTGGATCCGCGTTTGGCCAGCGTTCTTGTCCAGGACGTGCTGGCCAAGAGCAGTCCGAGAGCCCACCCCACACGACCGGTACACATCCTCAGTCCTCGCGAACTGCAGGTGCTCCGCCTCGTGGCGCGGGGCTACACCAGTGCGGAGATCGCCAAGCAACTCTTTGTCGGCGTGAAAACCATCGAGACCTATCGTCTGCGCCTGACCGAGAAGCTCGGACTCCAGACGCGCAGCGATGTCGTTCGCTTTGCCGTGCAGATGGGGCTGCTGACTCCGGAATCGATGGAGAGTGAACCGGGCGCCTCGGCCCAGTAGCGCTTCGGTCGTGGGTGGTCCGTCTGCCCGATATGCTGAGCGAATGCGCCTCTTGTCAGGGTTTATCCGGACAAGCCCCCTCATTATTAGCAGCATCCCCGATAGCCGGGTAGCTTCATTCCCCGCACACTGGTTGCAGACTGCCGAAGTGTAGCTGCGCGTGGACCAGTTCACTCCGCCCATGGTCTTTAACTTACCCACCACAGTCCACAACCAACTGGATACCGCCTCAAAGGAGGTTCCATGTCAATCATTGATATGAACAACTCGAATTTCGCCCCGGCTGTCTTTCTTGCACACGCCGGCCTCGGTCGAAGAATCATCGAAGTGAAGCCAAAAGGGACCTTTTTCACGCAAGGAGATCCGGCAGACGCGGTCTTCTATCTTCAGAGCGGACGGGCAAAACTAACGGTGGTTTCGCATAACGGCAAAGAGGCCACCATCACGCTCTGTGGGGCCGGTGATTTTGTTGGAGAGGAGTCCCTTGCCTCGGCGCCTGGAATGCGTCTGGCAACCGCGACTGCCGTGAACACCTGCTCGGCGCTCAAGATTGGAAGAGACGAGATGATTCGCGTCATGCATGAAGAGCATGCCTTCTCTGATCTGTTCCTGTCGTTTCTGCTGGCCCGCAGCATGAGAACCCAGGCCGATCTGGTCGATCAGCTCTTCAATTCCAGCGAAAAGCGCTTGGCGCGCATTCTTCTCCTGATGGCGGAATTCGGCAAACCGGGTGAACGGGAAACCTTCATTCCTCCCATTACGCAGGAAACTCTCGCCGACATGATCGGCACCACGCGCTCGCGCGTCAGCTTCTTCATGAACCGCTTTCGCAAGCTCGGTTTCATCGATTACAACGGCCGCATCCAGGTGCACAAGTCGCTGCTCAATGTGGTCCTGCTCGATCAACTACCGGAACATAACAGCGAAAAGCCCTCGATGACTCCCCTTGAGTGAACCCTTCCGGCCGGCGAAACGCGGCGTCCGCCCCAAGAACAATCGATGAATCATCGCGGCCCTGTTCCTGCCTCGTACCTTATTCTTGGTGCTCAGGGAAGACGGTCGATCCCTGCTCTATCGCTGTTCAACTTACTGCAGAGACAGAAATGCGCGCCGGAATCCGCAGATCGATCTCTCGATCTGCACAAGCGGAATCGTCAGCGACAGGCGAATGTAGCCGGCCCTTCCAAAGCCGACGCCGGGAACTGCAAGCACGCCTTCTTTCGCAAGCAGCCGGGTAAACTCCACGTCGTCGGGGATGGGCGTCTTGAGAAAGATGTAGAACGAGCCTTCCGGCCGGCGCACGTCGTAGCCAATCTCTTCCAGCGCATCGCACAGAACGTTCCGCTTGTGCTCATACGGCGCGGCGTCGATCGTTTCCTCCAGCGATTCCAGCATCACCCACTGCCAGATGGCCGGTGCATTGATAAACCCAAGAATGCGATTGCTGAAGGCACAGGCAGCGCGCAACTGCGCGGCATCGGGTAGTTGCGGCGAAAGAGCCAGGTAGCCGATGCGCTCGCCCGGCAATCCCAGCGACTTGGACCACGAGTTGCAAACCACCGTGTTGGCGATGAACGACGCCACTTCGGCTTGCCGCTGGCCGTCATATACAAACGATTTGTAGGGCTCATCGCTGATCACGAGGATGGGCTGGCCAACGCTCTTCAGCATTGCATCCAGGTCGCGCAGCACGCTTTCGGGATACACGCGGCCGGTGGGGTTGTTGGGCGTGTTGAGCAGGATGGCGCGCGTGCGGGGCGTGATGGCGGCGCGGATGCGCTCCACGTCGGGCAGAAACGTTTCGTCGGTTTCTACCGGAACCATGCGCCCGCCGTGGTTCGAAATATAGAACTGATACTCGGGAAAGAAGGGCATCAGCACGATCACTTCGTCGCCGGGATCGAGAATCGATTTCAGAATCACGTTGCAAGCGCCGGCTGAGCCGACCGTCATGAAGATATCTTCGGCTGAATAAGCAAGTCCGGTTTCGCGGCTCAGCTTGCGGGCGACAGCCTCGCGTACCTGCGTGTAGCCGGGATTCGGCATGTAGCCATGCGAACCGGGAAGGCTGCCGGCAGCCACGCGGCGCAACGCATCCAGCACCGCCGCGGGCGGCTCCACATCCGGATTGCCGAGCGAATAATCGAACACCGCGTCGGCGCCCCGTTCGCGCTTCATCCGCACGCCTTCCTCAAACATGCGGCGAATCCACGAGGCGTTCTCAAGTTGACTGGCAATGACTTTTGAAACGGGCATGGTCGTTGGCCTTCTAAATGTTCAGGAGTTCTTCGCTGGCCAGCAGGTTGATGCCTGCCGTCTGCAATTGAGCAATCGCCGCATCCGGATCGTTGAAGCGGAAAATCAGGATGGCCTGGCCGTCGCGAAGGTAAGGGAAGGCATACATGTACTCGATGTTGATGCCGGTTCCCTCGAACGCGCTCAGAACGTCCGTCAGGCCGCCCGGACGGTCGGGCACTTCAACAGCCAGAACCTCCGTTACCTTGACCACGAATCCCTGCGCTTCAAGAACGGCCGCTGCCTTCTGCCAGTCCGAGACAATCATCCGCAAAATGCCGTACTCCTGGCTGTCGGCCAGGAACAAGGCGCGGATGTCGATGCCTTCCTTCGTCAGAATGCGGGAAGGTGATGCGATGTGGCCCGGTTTGTTTTCGGCAAACAACGATATCTGTTGAATCTTCATGATGTCCGCCTGTCGATAACGCGTTTTGCTTTGCCTTCGCTGCGCTCGATCGAATGCGCCTCGACCAGGGCAACCTTGACCCGGATTCCCAGCACGCGATCCAGAGAGCCTTGCAGCTTGGTATGCAACTCCTGTAGCGCGCCGATCTTGTCGTTGAACATCTGCGGCGTCACTTCGACCTGCACTTCCATCTGGTCGAGGCCCTGCACGCGGGTCAGCAGAATCTGGTAATGCGGAAGGGTGCCCTCGGTCTGCAATAGCGCGGTTTCAATTTGCGAGGGAAACACGTTGACGCCGCGAATAATCAGCATGTCGTCGCTGCGCCTGCCAATGCGGCCAATGCGCCGCAGCGTGCGACCGCACTCGCACTTGCCCGGCAGAATCGTCGTGATGTCGCGCGTGCGGTAGCGGATCATGGGCATGGCCTGCTTGCTCAGCGTGGTCAGCACCAGTTCGCCCTCGCACCCGTCGGCCAGCGGCTCGCCCGTGTCGGGATCGATGATCTCCGGATAGAAGTGATCTTCAAAGATGTGCAGTCCGTCATGCCGCGAGCATTCGCAGCCCACGCCCGGTCCGATGATTTCCGAAAGCCCGTAGATATCGAAAGCCTCAATGCTGCTGCGGCTTTCAATGTGCTGGCGCATGGATTCGGTCCACGGCTCTGCGCCAAACACTCCCGCCCGGATCGGCAGTTCCTTCATGTCGATGCCGAGTTCGTCGGCGCGGTCGATCAGGTGAAGAAAATAGCTGGGCGTACAGCACATTGCCGTTACGCCGAAATCCCGCATCAGCATGATCTGCCGGTCGGCGTGGCCGCCGGAGGCCGGAACCACCGTGGCCCCCAGTCCTTCCGCGCCATAGTGCGCGCCGAGGCCACCAGTGAACAGGCCGTAGCCATACGCCACCTGAATAATGTCGCCTCGATGCAAGCCGCAGCCAGCCAGAGCACGCACCAGTACCGAGGTCCACACGTTCACATCTTCCTGCGTGTAGGCCACAACGATGGGCTTGCCCGTGGTTCCGCTGGAAGCGTGCAGGCGGACCACGTCCTTCATGGGGCTGGCAAACAGTCCAAACGGATAGGTGTCGCGCAGGTCGCTCTTCTTCGTGAAGGGCAGCTTGGCAATGTCGTCGAGCGAGCGAAGATCCGCGGGCGTCATCCCCAACTCGTCCATGCGCGAGCGGAACAGTTCAACGTGTTGCCAGGCGCGCGTCACCACTGCTTGCAGGCGCTGCAACTGCAAAGCGCGAAGCTGCTCCACCGGCGTAAAATCCGGCACGCTGGCGGGATGGCAATGGGTCAGGCCGGGCTCGAGGAGTGTGCTCATGCCTGCCGCCCGAGTTCAAACGCCTGCCGATTCGCTTCCATCAGTTTCTCGGGCAGGTTGCGCTGCAGCGCGGCGCTCCATGCCTCGACGGAGAACGGCAAATGACGGCTCAACACGCCCAACAGCGCCACGTTGATGCTCTTCTTGTTGGGCAGTGCGGACTCGTCGATCTGCGCGGGCTCAATAAGAATGCCGCCCGCGGCCAGCGCCGCGCAATTCACCTCAACCTGATCGGAAGCGATGACCAGCAGAAAGTCCGCTTCCCCTTCCGGCACCATGGGGCTGAAGACGCGCTCGCCAAAGCGCACATCGCTGGAAACGGAGCCGCCGCGCTGGCTCATGCCATGCACTTCGCTCTTCTTCACGTCCAAGCCTGCGGCGAACGCCACATCGGCCAGAATGTCGGAGGCCTTCAGCACGCCCTGACCGCCGAGTCCCGCGACCACCACGTTAGTTGGTTTGCTGCTCATTGCACCTCTCGTACTCCCGGATCGAGCGGGCCGCCAGCAGGCAGTTCCGGCGGGCAATCACCACGGAAAGCTCCGGCTTCTCCAGGCAGGATTGGATCAATTCCTTGAACTTCTCCGGCTCCTGCGTGGGGTCGATCACGTGAACGTTGTGCACGCCCAGTGAGCCTGCCAAGTCTTCAATCACTACCTTGCCCGTCGCGGCATGCGCCAGCGTGCGCCCCGTGCCCGGGTGCTCCTGCATGCCGGTCATGGCCGTGGTCCCGTTGTCCAGAATCACCAGCACATGTCCGCTCGGCGGCGGGTTATAGATCATCTCCACCAGGCCGGTGATGCCGCTATGGATAAAGGTGCTGTCGCCGATGACGCTGACCACGCGCTTTGCTTCTTCGGGCGGCAGCGAGTGGCGCAGACCCAGTCCCACGCCGATGGAAGCGCCCATGCACACCAGCGTATCCATCGCCTCGAAGGGCGGCAGAACCCCCAGCGAATAGCAGCCAATATCGCCTGCAACAATGCAGTTCAGTTCCTTGAGGATCGTGTAGGCGCTGCGATGCGGGCAGCCCGGGCACAATGCCGGCGGCTTGCCGGGAACGCGCTTCGGCTCCGGCGTGCAATCGCCCTTCAGAATGCGGCGCACGCGGCTGGTGCTGAGTTCGCCGAAGCGGAAACTCTCCGGCTTGCCTTCCACGGCAATGCCTGCCGTGCGCGCGCCTTCCACCAGATACGGATCGCCTTCCTCAATCACGATGCAGCGCTCGACGCTGGCGGCAAAATCGCGCATCCGTGCGATGGGCAGCGGATGCGTCATGCCCAGCTTCAGCACGCTGGCTTCCGGCGCGGCTTCGCGCACATATTGGAAGGCCACGCCCGAGGCGATGATGCCCAGCGAAGTCGAGCCGGCTATCAGTTCATTTGGGCCGGCTTCGTCGTTCCATGCAGCCATCTCGGCCAGCGTCTTGCGCAACCGCAAATGCGCCGGACGCGCATAGGCCGGAATCATGACGCGGGAGCTGAAATCGTGCGTGAACTGCGCGGCGTGCGGTGGCTCGATGGCGAGTGTTCCGCGCCGCACAGCGGTTTTGGAATGGCAGACCCGCGTGGTCATGCGCAACAGAACGGGCACTTGCCAGCGCTCGGAAATTTCAATGGCGCGCAAGGTGAATTCGTACGCTTCCTGCGAGTCGGAGGGCTCGAGCATGGCCACGCCGGCGGCCTTTGCGTAACGCCGGTTGTCCTGCTCGTTCTGGCTTGATGCCATGCCCGGATCGTCGGCCGAAACAATCACCAGCGCGCCGTCCAGCCGCGTATATGCCGCGGTAAACAGCGGGTCCGCAGCCACGTTCAGGCCTACATGCTTCATGGTCACCAGCGCGCGCGCGCCGGCAAAAGCCACACCGACTCCAACCTCGAGCGCCACCTTTTCGTTGGGCGACCACTGCGCGTTTCCGCCCAGCTTTTCAAAGGTCTCCAGGATCTCTGTCGAGGGAGTGCCGGGATATCCCGTACCGAGTTTTACCCCGGAATCAAAGGCGGCCAAGGCAACCGCCTCGTCACCGCTCAGCAGTGACAACGCATTGTGTTGCTGGAAAGGATCCACGCTGAAGTCCTGTGTGCTCTGAATTAAGTGCTAGTGTACATGAGCAAAATTTGCGCAGATGTGACGCGCGTTAGTCCCAATCACCGCATGAACTGTGCTTGCAACGGCATGGATTGAACAGCGCAACGTCCGCCATTGCCGCATTGCCTCAATCTTCTTCGGCCATGCTCCGCCGCGCATCGCGAGATCGATAAGTGCCTCTGTATAGGTGGCTTGAGGCTTGCGGACAAACGGGAAGCACGGCGCGTCCCGAATCATCGCGGCGGACAAAATCAACATGACGAAGTGATGTGGATCACATAAAACCACAGCCTGTTTTCTCGCCGGATTGAATCTGGCCCTCTCGCTCCACCGGCCACCGGCCGCGACGCGAGAGAATGGAGTCGGCGAAAAAGGCCGGCACGGCCGGTCGCCAATTTGTGCCAAGTGGTTCGGCCGAAAGAATTTCAAGGAGACGGAAATGGTTGAGATAAACCGGCGGGTCTGGTTGCAAGGTGCGGCCGCCGCGGCGGCGCTGGCTTCGCACGCTTGGGCGGAAGTTGCCAAAGGTCTGGGAACGCAGGTCCTGCCCCAGGGGCGGCCCGCACCGGCTGAGCGGCACTTCACCAGCGCGGCGGTCGAGGCTCTGATTCCGCGGATTCGGCAGCGCGTGGCCGATCCGGCTCTGGCGGCAATCTTTGAGAATTGCTTCCCGAACACGCTCGACACGACGGTCTGGCCGGGCACGCACGAGGGCAAGCCGGACACCTATGTGGTCACTGGCGACATCGATGCCATGTGGCTGCGCGACTCTTCGGCGCAACTGGTTCCCTATCTTCCGCTGGCCAAAGAGGATGCCAAGCTGCGCGAGCTGCTGGAAGGCGCCATTCGCCGCCAGGCGCGCATGATTCTGCAAGACCCGTATGCCAATGCCTTCATGCGCGATCCGTCCGCGGCGCCGCTCAGTTGGGCGGTCCACGACAACACCGAGCATCGTGCGGGTGTGGGCGAGCGCAAGTGGGAGGTGGATTCGCTCTGCTACACGATCCGTCTGGCGCATGGCTATTGGCAGGCCACCGGCGACACAAAGCCTTTTGACGCGCAGTGGAAGCAAGCAGCCTGGACCATCGTGCGCACCTTTCGCGCGCAGCAGCGCAAGCAGAATCCGGGCCCGTACTCGTTTCAACGCGAGTCGGCGATCCCGACCGACACCTGCCCGCTGGGCGGATGGGGCAATCCTGCCCTGCCGGTGGGCATGATCTTCTCCATGTTCCGCCCCTCGGACGACGCCTGCATCTACCCGCTGTTTGTGCCGGCCAATCTGTTTGCCGTGGTCAGCCTGCGCCAGTTGGCGGCGCTGGCGGCAAAGGTGCTTGGCGACGCCAAGCTGGCTGCTGAAGCTGAGGCCCTGGCCACGGAGGTCGAGCGCGCCCTCCATCAATATGGAAGGACGCAGCACGCCCTCCTGGGCGAGATTTGGGCCTACGAGGTGGACGGCTACGGGAACACGCTGAGCATGGACGACGCCAACGCCCCGGGGCTGCTGAGCCTGCCTTACCTGGGCTGCTGCGCGGCCGCCGATCCGCTCTACCAGCGGACGCGCGCCTTTGCGCTGAGCCCGTCCAACCCGTATTTCTTCCGCGGCAAGGCGGCGGAGGGAATCGGCGGCCCGCACGTGGGCCTGAACCAGGTCTGGCCCATGTCCATCCTGATGCGCGCCCTCACCTCCGCCGATGGGCGCGAAATCCGGCAATGCCTGCGCTGGCTGCGGGATACGACGGCGGGAACCGGCTTCATGCACGAGTCGTTCGACAAGGACGATCCAGCCAAGTTCACGCGCTCGTGGTTTGCGTGGGCGAACACGCTGTTTGGCGAGCTGATCGTGAAACTGGCCGCGGAACGGCCCGCGGTGCTGAGCGCTTCGCTCTGAAGGAGGGAAGATGTCGCACTTTGCACACGAAATGTTGTGCGAGATTTACCGACAGCCAGAGGCGCTTCGCAGCACGCAGGCATTAAGCTGTTGTGGTACTCGAAAACTGCTGGAATTCGTTCTGGAAAATGAGGAGCTTTGAAAGCCATGGATGCTGAATCGAACAAGATGTTGTGGACGCGGCGGGATGTCGTGCGCGGACTCTCGGCGCTGGGTGTTGCGGCCACCGCGGGTTGGCCCGGCGCGCCGGCCTTTGCAATGGGCAAGGGATCTGAAGCGGGCGAGGAAGATCTTCTCCCGTTTGTAAACGTTACCGTGGGAACCGGCGGCCATGGCCACACCTTTCCCGGCGCCACGGTCCCCTTCGGCATGGTGCAGTTGAGCCCCGATACCTATAACGACGATTGGGACTGGTGCTCCGGCTACCACCTCTCCGACAGCTCCATCATGGGCTTCAGCCACACCCATCTCAGCGGTACCGGCTGCGGCGATCTGCTGGATTTCCTGGTCGTGCCGCGCACCGGCGAAGTCCGCCTCGAGCCCGGCGACCGCAAGCAACCCGGCACCGGCTACCGCTCGCGCTTTTCGCACGCCAACGAACACATGCATCCCGGCTACTACTCGGTGCAGTTGGACGACAGCGGCGTGCGCGCCGAGTTGACCGCCACCGAGCACACGGGCCTTCATCGCTACACCTTTCCCGCCAGCGAAGCCAGCCACATCCTGCTCGATCTGACCCACGTCTACGGCAAATCGCCAGAGAACCTCCTGTGGTGCAGTGCGCAGCAGGCGGGCAGCGACACCATCCTGGCCGGCCATGCCACCCACGCCTGGGGGATGGGGCGCACCATGTACATTGCGCTCAAGTTTTCCCGCCCCTTCGAGCGGCTGGATTTCTATCTCGACGGCAAGCTGACGGCGTCGCCCGCGGGCGAGCTGCGCGGCAAGAATCTCAAGGTGGTGGCGCACTTCAAAACGCAGGCCGGCGAAAAAATCCTCATCAAGGCAGGAATCTCCGGCGTGTCCACCGAAGGCGCCCAGAAGAATCAGGCCGCGGAGATTGCGGATTGGGACTTCGAGCGCGTGCAGCACGCGGCCGAGAACCGTTGGCGCGAAGAGCTGGGCAAAATCCGCGTCGAGACCGCCAACAAGGATCGCAAGATCGTGTTCTACTCGTCGCTCTATCACGCCATGATGGCGCCGACGCTCTTCGATGACGTGGACGGGCGCTATCGCGGCATGGATGGAGCAGTTCATCAACTGGCCAAGGGACAGCGCAACTACACCACGTTTTCGCTGTGGGATACCTATCGCGCCGAGCATCCGCTCTTCACCCTCATTCAGCCCGGCCGCGTGCCCGACATGGTGAACAGCCTGATCCGCATGGCCCAGGAGAGTCCGGCGGGGATGCCGGTGTGGCCCTTGCAGGCTGAGGAAACCGGCTGCATGACCGGCTACCACTCGGCCGCGGTGATTGCCGAAGCCTGCATGAAAGGCTTCACGGGCATCGATTATGCGGCCGCCTACAAGGCCATGAAGAAGCGTGCCTTCGACGATGACTATCGTGGACTGCAGTGGTACCGCACGCTCGGTTACATTCCGGCGGATCTCGAAGAGGAGTCGGTCTCCAAGACTCTCGAATACGACTACGACGACTGGTCGATTGCGCACGTAGCCGCCAAGCTGGGCGACCGCGAAAGCGCCAAACAGCTTTTGGCGCGTTCCCGCAACTATCGCAACTACTGGGATGCGGGCACGCAGTTTCTGCGCGCCAAATTCAAGGACGGCGCATGGGCCACGCCCTTCAATCCCATCGAGATGGGCCACTCGAAAAAGTGGCGCGACTATACCGAGTCCAATGCCTGGCAAACCACCTTTGGCATTCAGCACGACGTCACCGCCTACATCGAAACCATGGGCGGCGACAAGGCCTTTGTGGCCCGGCTCGACACGCTGTTCAATCAACCCTCCACGCTGCCGGCCGATGCGCCGCCCGACATTGCTGGAATGGTGGGCCAGTATGCCCACGGCAACGAGCCGAGCCACCACATCGCCTACCTCTACGCCTATGCGGGCGAGCCGGCCAAGACGCAGGAGCGCGTGCATTCGCTGACCACTACCATGTATTCGAATGCGCCCGACGGCATGGCCGGCAATGAAGACTGCGGCCAGATGTCGGCGTGGTTCATCCTGAGCTCGATCGGCTTCTATGCGGTCGATCCGGTCAGTACGCATTACGTCTTCGGCTCGCCGCTGTTCGAGCGCGTCACGCTGGCCCTGGCCGGAGGAAAGAAGCTGGTCTTCGAAGCCAAGCGCGCAACGCCGGAGAGCATCTATATCGACTCCGTCGAGTTGAACGGCAAGGCACACGCGAACTCCTGGTTCAGCCACGCCGACGTCGCCCAGGGCGGGCACTTTGTCGTTCATCTTGGCAGCCAGCCCGATGCGCATTTCGGCAAGGACAAGGCAACCCGCCCCGTCTCGACTTTGCAAACAGAGGGATAGGCCGAGGGCAGATGCACCGGCAAATTGAGTTCAGTCCAAGTCGATCTTGGACTGAACTCAAAAGCTGCAAGACCAGAAGGCTTCGTCAGTCTTCGATCGTCAGAAATGGGAAAGGACTTTAGGCATGTCGAACAAAGCTGAAACAAACAAGAGCGCCATCGGCAACGAAGCGGTGCTGATCACCAGCGGCGACCTGCGCCTGTCTGCCAACCAGGCTTGCTGGCCGGCGCAGGCGGAACTGGAAAAGAAGTTGGAGAAGGTCTTTGCGGCAGAAGGAATCACCCTGCGGCGCGCCTTCCCTTACGACGCGGCGGCTGGGCACGGATTCATCCGCAGCCAGCGTCACGGAATGGATGTGTTCGAAACCATCGATCCCGAAGCGCCGCTGGTTTTCGCCACCGCGGCCTGGCAGTATACCCATCACGTGTTGCCCGGCATGCGCAGCCACCGCGGACCGATCCTCACCCTGGCCAACTGGTCCGGCTTGTGGCCGGGCCTGGTGGGCATGCTGAATCTGAATGGCTCGCTGATCAAGGCGGGCAAGCCGTTCAGCAGCGCCTGGAGCGTGGACTTTGAGGACGCCACCTCGCGCGCGTGGCTGCACGAGTGGATTACGACCGGTCACATCACGCACGATCTCAGCCATGTGCACGGTTTTGACTGCGCTAAGCTCAAGGCCCCCGACGCGGAGCTGGGTTCCACCCTGGCCGCGAAGTTCAAGCAGCACAAGGCCATCTTCGGCATCTTCGACGAGGGTTGCATGGGCATGTACAACGCCATCATCGACGACGAGTTGCTGAACCCGGCCGGCATCTTCAAAGAGCGCCTGAGCCAGGCCGCTCTGGTGGCCCGCATGCGCGCGGTCAGCGACGCGGATGCGCAAGGCGTCTATTCCTGGCTGCTTGCCAAGGGCCTCAAGTTCGCCACCGGCAAGAATCCGGCGACAGACCTGACCGTCGAGCAGATTCTGGAGCAGTGCAAGATGTACATCGCCGCGCTGCGCATAGCCAACGATTTCGGCTGCGATGTGATCGGCATCCAGTATCAGCAGGGACTCAAGGATATGGTCCCCGCATCCGACCTGCCCGAGGGCCTGCTCAATAATCAGGACCGGCCTCCGGTGCTCGCCGAAGACGGCAAGACGGAACTCTACGCCGGCGCGCCGCTGCCCACTTTCAACGAAGTGGATGAAGGCGCGGGCGTCGATGAGCTGATCACCAACCGCGTGTGGACCGCGCTGGGACTGGACCCATCCACCACGCTCCACGATGTGCGCTGGGGCGAGGATTTCCCGCTTCCCGGTGGCGCAAAGTTTGTGTGGACCTTCCAGATTTCCGGGGCCGCGCCGGCCAATCACCTGGTCGGCGGTTATGCCGGAGCCACCAGCGAACGCCAGCCGCCCATGTACTTCCCGCTCGGCGGAGGCACGCTGAACGGTGTCGGCAAACCCGGCGAGATTGTCTGGAGCCGCGTGTTTGTTGAAGGCAATCAGTTACATGCCGACCTGGGCCGGGGCAGTGTCGTGGCTTTGCCCGCGGAAGAAACCGAGCGGCGTCGCGGCCTCACCACGCCGCAATGGCCCATCGTGCATGCCGTGCTGAACGGAGTGAGCCGCGATCAATTCATGTCGCGCCACCGCGCCAATCACATCAACGTTGCCTACGCTCCCACCGCGGAACAGGCCGACCAGGCCCTCGCCGTGAAGGCGGCCATGCTGCAGCAGTTGGGCATCCAGGTTAACTTCTGTGGCGACGTGCGCTGGAACTAACTCCGGCCCGGGCGATGCAACCTCGACAACGGTTACGCCGCCCTTTCGCTTCCAAGGCAAACCACAAAGCCCTCGGGGGTCCGCGAAAAGCGGTTCCCGAGGGCTTTTGGCTGTTATTCAATTTTGGTCCGCACTAAGTCGCCGTATCCAGCAGCGCCCGCAAGCCCTTCATATCCTTCACCACAATCTGCCGCGCATCCACGTCAATCAATCCCTCGGCCTGCAGCCGCATCAGGTTGCGCGAAATCAGTTCGCGCACCGTTCCAAGCTGATTGGCCAGTTCCTGATGGCTGGAGGGCAAATGCAGTTCGATGCCGTGCGCCGTTTTTGTGCCTTCGTTCTCCGCCAGCCGCAGCAGCGTGGCCACCAGACGCTGGCGAATGGTGGTGAACGATAACTCCTCAATGATGCCGACCAGCCGCCGCAGCCGCTCGCCGACAACGGAAAGCACCTTGAGAGAAACTTGAGGATGCTCCAGGCAAAAGGCGTGAAAGTCGCGCTGCGAGATGAAGGCAATCTCCACATCTTCAATGGCAATGGCGGAGGCGGGGTAGGCGCCCCCATCGAAGACCGGCAACTCGGCAATGGACTCGCCCGGTACGTTGATCGCCAGAACCTGCTCGCGGCCGCTGGCCGAGGATTTGAAAATCCGCACCTTGCCGCGCGAAATGAAGTGTAGACCGGTGCAGGGCTCGCCCTCTGAAAACACCAGTTCGCCCACGCTGAAGCGCTTCCGCACCGTGCGGGCGGCCAGCAGGTGCAGTTCTGCCGGAGAAAGGCTCGACAGCAATGCGGTCTTCTGTAGAAAGGTGGCGAGAGGGATACGCTCAGTGTTCACGTGGAGATTCTAGCAGCCTGCCGTTTTCAGTTGCGCTCTGCTCGTCACCACTCCGGGGCCATCGCATGAACCTTGATTGTTTCTGAAGTGGATTCTCTCTCCTCCTGAAACGGAGAACCGATTGCCGTGCTCCTGGAGGGAGCGCCTGAAAATAGCCCACGGTGGAGCGTAGCGCAACCGTGGGAACGGGGCCGATTGCAAATCCTCCGCCCCGGAGGGCCGGAACGAAACTCTTCAGCCAACCCGGAATATGTTCATGCGATTGCTCTGGTCACCAATCCTAGGAAGCTACGCCCCCGCGCCGCATCCGCTACATGCCCGGATGCGCCGCTTCGTTGGAGTGCGGCACCAACTCGAGATACATTTCCCGCGGCAGGTTGGTCTGCCAGTGGCCGGTCGCCTTTGCGTAGAGAATCAGCCCGAAGAACAGGCAGGCGATCACTCCGGCAACCGCCAGCGGACTGAGGGTGCGGCGGCTCCACCTTGCAGCGGGTGCCGCGGCTTTCCTGGGCGGCAGCGCGAACTGCAACGCGTCCTGCGTGGCGCAGACCGAAACACACGCCATGCACGCCGTGCACTCCACCGACCGGACTTGCACCAGTTGATCCACGGGCAGATGAGCCGGGCAGGCGCGCGCACACTTGCCGCAGTCGATGCAGGCGTCGGCGTCGCGGCGAATCTTCACCGGGCTCAGCAGAGAAACCAGCCCCATCAGCGCGCCATAAGGGCAAAGATACCGGCACCAGAAGTTCTGCACCAGCAACGAAAAGAAGACCAGCAGCAGGATCACGATCGCTGCCGTGGTTCCCATGTTGCGGAAAAAATTCAACATCTTCACGTCGGCAAGCAGGCCGTAAGGGGTATTCATGAAGTCCAGCAGCGCCTCGGCTGACATGGCGCCAATGATGAAGACAAAAAAGCCCAGCAGCACATATTTCAGGCCGCGCAGTGTGACGTCCGCCCAGCGCGGCAGGCGCAGGCTCCGCCCAAAGATTCGTTGCCCCAGCTTCCACAAGTATTCCGAAAAGGTTCCCACCGGGCAGAGCCAGGAGCAGAAGGCTTTTTTCAAAAAGAGGCTCATCAGCAGGAAGGCCACAAAGAGAAACAGCGCTGCCGGATGGATGGCTGGGATGAGGCCCGTCGCCAGAAAATATTTGAAGTTCATCAGCCCGGCAATGGGCAGCCAGCCCTCGGCTCCTGCCGGACGCGCCACGGAAAGCCCCTGGCCGCCGCGCTCGTAATACCGGACCCACAGGTAGAACTGGAGGCCGATCCAGCCATTCAGGGCGACAAACAAACCCTGCACAATCTGCCGGATGCGCTGCGAGCGGTCCGGCGCAATCCGCCGAACGAACTTCTTCTTCTCCGCGGGATTGGGGGTTTCTGTTGGCGTCTGGGTGCTCATGGCTGCGTTGTCCTTCTGCTCTGGAGACTAGTGGAGCGGCAGAGCGGAAGCTATGACTTTAATCACAGGCCGCCAAACGATGGGCCTCTTTGCATCGACTGCGGTGCGAAATTGCGAAACAATAGCCCCAAGACAAGTACCGAAAGGGAACCAATGCAGATCACTCCGCAGGATGTGCTCATCATTGTCGACATGCAGAACGACTTCTGCCCCGGAGGTGCGCTGGCCGTGGCCGACGGCGACGCGGTGATCGATGTGATCCATCGTGTGGCGCCGCAATTCATGCACATTGTCATGACCCAGGATTGGCATCCCGCCGGGCACTCTTCGTTTGCCTCCGCGCATGGCGGAAGGCAGCCGTACGAGCAGATCGAGCTGAGCTACGGCGCGCAGACGCTCTGGCCCGATCATGCCATTCAAGGCAGCCGCGGCGCGGAGTTTCATCCCGCCCTGCGCGTGCCGCAGGCGGAGCTGATTCTGCGCAAAGGCTTCCGTCCGCAAATCGATTCCTATTCGGCATTTTTTGAGAACGACCGCACCACGCCCACCGGCCTGGCCGGTTATCTGCAGGAGCGGGGCCTCAAGCGCATCTTTCTGGCGGGACTGGCCTACGACTTCTGCGTCGGCTATTCGGCCCTCGATGCGCGTTGGCTGGGACTCGCGGCGGTGATTTTGCACGATGGCTGCCGCGCCATCAATCTCGGCCCTTCTGTCGCGAAAATCGAAGCCGAGTTTGCCACGGCCGGCGTTGCTGTCGTCGAGAGTACGGAGCTGTTCGGCTAGATCCTTTTCAAGAAGAGTGTAAGGAACTGGGTGCCCCATCCATTTCGCGTTCTTTGCGAAATGGATGGGAAAGCAACAGGCCAGTCTTACAGAAACAATGAAAATGTTTTAAGACGTTACCTACGGCCTGCGATGCCGGGGTTTTATCCTCGGCATCGAGAGCACTTTTCAAACTTCCTCTCAGAACTGCAAGCTCAGCGACCCGTGGAACGACCGCCCCATGCCGGGCACCGAAGTTCCCGCCTTGATAGCGGCCATGGTCGGCCCATAATAGCGACCGCCCAGCGGCAGCACGTAGTTCCTTCCCGTCAGGTTGTCGATCCCCGCATCGAAGCGTAGATTCAGCGGATTGGCCACGCGCCGTTCGTACCCGGTGCGCAAATTGGCCAGTGCGTAGCCCGGCGTGGGCAGTTCCAACCGCACAGCCTCAACGCGGTCCTTCCGGCCCACCGCCTGCACATCGAAGGCGCTCGACCAGTTGCCGAGCCGATGCTCCAGCGCTACCTTCGCATGCAGCGGCATTAGCCGATAAAGCGGCTCCTGCCCCGGCGAACCCGCCGCGGCAGCATCGGTATTCTTGCCGTGCACGTAGCCCATCGTGCCGTTCAGCGAAAAGCTGCCCACGCGGTTGCTGCTGCCCAAGGGAAAACGCCCTTGGCCGTCCACGCCTACCAACTGCGCGCCGTAATTTCCAAATTGCAGCGTGACGTAGGGCGTGGTGGCTAGCGTCGCGCGTGTCGCGTTGAACCGCGCCGCCGTGCACCCGTTGCCCAGGCCGTTTTCGCTTATCGGGCAGCGGCCCGCGTCGATGTAGTCCTGCACGGTTGTAAAGTAGGGCGTCAGTTTCAACTCCCACTGCTTCCTGTCCGCATCGTGCCAGCCTGCGGAAACGCTCACCGTGTTGGCCACTTCGGGCCGCAGGTTCAGGTTCCCGGTGTAGCCGTTCAAATCGCCGAACCAGCCGTTCATGTCCACCGACATGGCGCTCTGCTTCACCCACAAATAACGCTCGTACAGGTTGGGCGAGCGGGTCTTGCGCGCATAGCCGAATTCATACGTGCTGTTCGCTCCGGGCTCGTAGCGGCCCAGCGCGGTCAGGTCGAAGTTGTGGTCGCGCCGTGCGTGCCTCACCGCGTTGAAGGCCATGGCGTCGGCGTAATACGCGGCACTTCCGGTCAGGGTTGCAACCATGTTGTAGCCTTGCACATTGCCCGTATCCATCGCCACTTCGTCGTTGCGCACGCCCAGCAACTCCGTCCATCCGCGACCGTGCTTCCCCTCCCATTCCACGTACGTTCCAAAGCGATTGCGCCACCCGTCGCGTACGTTCCACAAGGTGTTCGGCCCCATGGACCCGGTCATCGTCATCGACGCCGGCCACCAGTCGTCCAGCGTAACGCGATGCATCTCGGTGCCCGCGCGCAACGTATCCTGCGCACCCAAGGGAATCTCCGTCTTCACCAAATAGCCCAGGTTCGCGCCCTTGGTCTCCATGGGCATATTCATGTTCATGATCAGCATCTTTTCCGAGAGGATGTTCATTGCGTGCCCGGTGCGCTCATAGAATGCGCGCGCGTTCACCTTGCCCCAGCCAAACGTTCCCCGGTAGCGCACGTTGGCGAAGCGGGACTCGTTCTTGAGCATGTCCATGTGGGCATTCACGAACCCCTGCTCGGGGATGTCCTGGTACCCAACGTCCAGGGTCAGCAGGTGGTTGCCGCGCCGTGCGGCCAGTTGCGCGTTGTAGGTCCTGGATTCGTACAAAGTCGAAATCACCCGCGCTCCCGCACCGCTTGTGTAGTCGCCGGAGTTGACGTAGGTGCCCGTATACCGCGCGCTCAGCTTCCCGGTCGCGGCCACGAGCGAGGCCTCTCCGCCGCTGACCACGCCGTTGGTGCGGTGGAACCCGGTCACTCCGCCGTGCATCGCCACGCGCTGGCCCACAGCGGCAAACTCCGGCTCGGCGGAATCGACCGTAATCGTGCCGCCCAGGCTGTCGCCGCCGCTGCTCACCGGCGTAATGCCCGCCACCACGCTCACGTTGCCCACGTTCCCCGGATCGATGTACGACAGCGGCGGATTCATGTGATTGCTGCACTGTGGCGTCAGGGTCATTCCGTTGACCACGACCTTGACCCGGTCGTCGCCCAGCCCGTGCAGCGCCGGCAAGCTCGAAACGCCTCCATTGGCCGCTAGGTCCAGCCCCGGCGTTCCTTCCAGCAGCGCGGCCGTATCGCTGGTCCCGGCCTTTCTTCCGTCAAGGGATTCCGCGCCGCCGCCCGGCGTCGTGACCTCCACGTCGGTTCGTGCCGGTGCAATCTTCAGCGCAATCTCGACCTTCGTTTCGCTCCCCACCCTGACAGAAACCTCATGAATCGACGCGGCTTCAAACCCCGCCGCCTGCACCGTGATCTGGTAGCGTCCCGCCGGAATCCCCTCGCAGGCAAAGCGTCCCTGCGCATTCGTCCGCAGCGATTGAGCAAGCCCCGACGAAGAATTGCGGACGTCGATCTTCGCCCCCGGAACCACCGCTCCCGATGGGTCCTTCAGTACACCGGCGATGCGCCCAGTTGTGGCGGGCCTGCTTTCCGTGACGGAAACCGAGCCAGCCGCTCCAGGAGCGGAGCTTTGTTGGGCATAGGTCAGACGTGTCTGCACGCAAAGGCAGACGGCCGGCAGCAAGGCCAGCAACAGCTTGCACTTCATGGAATCTCCTCAAGCCTGGCGAACAACGCAAAAACAGCAGAACAGGCAGGGCAAGCCCTGGTCCCATTCGAAAAAAGCTGCAAATTGTCAGGCGAGAAGAGCGGGCGGGCCGCGCTTTGGATGGCTGCGGTGGAACGAATCCCGGTAAACGGCTTCAACCTGCGCCGCGCAGACCGGAGAAAATACCACTGTTGCGAAGAGCCGCGCCCCCGTCTCCGGTTTAAACGTTGCAGAATGAACGGCGCAGGTGCTCGCCGGCACATAAGGGCACTTTTCCGAGACGGACGTAAAGCCCCTCTGGCTGCCCGCCAGCCGCATCGTGCCGCGCATGGCGCAGTGATGCTTGCCGTTGCCGCGGCAGCAGGCCGGCAGATTGGCCTCGGCGTCCTGGGCAACCAGCGGCGCAATCAGCATCCAGCTGAACACCAGCAGCAGCGAAAGTGAGACGGCGCGGCGCATTCCCAAGCCCAGTATAGCCATGGAGGTCCGTTTGCCAAATCCATCGAAAGATAGGGCCTCTCGCAACGGAGTCTGGTCAGTCATTTAGGAAATTTCGTATGCTTCAAGCACCGAATAAAGTGCTTGAACGGGAGGCGCACATGCTGGACATCACCACCGACATCCAATCGCTGACCACCTTCCGCCACTGTTCCGGCGACTTCATGAAGCAGCTCAAAAAGAGCAAGCGCCCCATGGTACTTACCGTGAATGGCAAGGCCGCAGTCGTTGTGCATGATGCCGAGGCGTATCAGCGCCTGCTCGACATTGCCGCACGCGCCGAGGTTGAGGAAGGCATTCGCCAGGACTTGGAAGATGCGCGAAAAGGCAGGACCCGGCCGACGAGGGAATTCTTTGACGAGTTCGAAACCACCCATGGATAAAAATGCCGGAATGAACACGGTCCGCGTAGAATCCAAACAGGTTCAGCGGCCCTCTTCCGCTTTCCCATCTATGTCGCGTAACTTCTACATTTTGGCCGCTACGCTGGGCTTCTTTGCGCTGATTTCGGCGGCGATGACGCTCGTGCCCTCCAGCTTTCAACCGGGGCTGCCCGCCAACGCCTCGCTCTGGCGCACGGTATCGCTGCTCCTGGTGCTGGCCGGTCTGGCCGCGGCCCTCATCGGGGTCATGACCCACCTTTTCGAGCAGGTGGACCGGCGCAGTGAACAAGCCCGTCTGGCGGCGCGCAATAAGCGCCGAGGCGGAAAGAACCTGCCCGACGGTCCCAGCCACTAGAATGGAAGCTGGGGGATTCCTCCCCTTACAGGATTGAGCAGACCCAATGTATGAAGTCACAGTGGAGGCCGGATTCTCCTCCGGTCACTTTCTCCGCAACTACAAGGGCAAGTGTGAGAACCCGCACGGGCACAACTACAAAGTCCGCGTCACCCTGGCTGGGGCTGCGCTGGATTCCACCGGCCTGTTGCTCGACTTCAAGCTGCTCAAGCACGTCCTGCGCCCGGTCATCGACCGCATCGACCACCACATGCTCAACGAGTTGGAGCCGTTTATCGAGCTGAACCCCTCAGCCGAGAATCTGGCCAAGTTCTTCTACGACCAGACCAATCTGCAACTCGCCGAAATGACCCAGGGCCGCGTGCGCGTCAAAGACGCCACCATCTGGGAGACGGACACCACGACCGCCACCTACTACGAATAGGGCCTGGGACCTTTAAAGGTCCCGCCCTCAATTCATCTCGCTGGACTTCGATTTCAGATATTTGTCGAAGGGAATCTCAAAGTAAAACAATTCGCTGCCGTCGGCGCTGCGCAGCTTGTGCAGGTGCAGCTTGGCGCCCTTCAGCGGATGGTCCAGTTCCGACACGTCGTAGAACAGGTACCCGGCGCGCGTCGTGTGCGCCTCCACCACCAGGGCCTGGTACTCGAACGTGTTGAAATCCAGCTCGACGTCCTTGTTGCTGGCCTTGGGTTTCAGCTTGATCGAGGGAATCGGGCCGGGCATGGGAATCTTCTTGCCCTCCCGTTCCTTGCGGGTCATCAGCCGCTCCACATCCTCGGGCTCCGCGGCTTGAATCTTGTCGCCCCCTGCGGTCAGGAAAAGGATCCGCGCATCGCGCAGCGAGATGGGCCGGTCGCCGTTGTTGGTCACGATCAGCCGCACGGGCATCACGCCGTGGCTCAGGTAATCCACGCGGAAGATGGCCTGTTTTTCTTTCGTGTCGCACGGTTCGGCGGCAATAGCCACCTTCTCGTCCTCATGCACCTCCACCGCTGCAAAGGCCGTCGCCGGCTGCACCGGAGGAGGGGTATGGTCGCTGCCCAGGGCCGGCAGCCCCAGCCCGAGTGCTAGCAACGGAAAAGCCAGCAAGATTCTCATCGAGCATGACTGTATCATTTGAGGGTTAGACCGGGGGAAGTCAGGTTCCGCATCCAATGATTCTGCTTTTTTACAATCTGGCCCTGCTGACGGCGCTGGTCGTCGGAGCGCCTTGGTGGTTGTGGCGCATGGCCACCACCCACAAGTACCGCGAAGGTATGGCAGCGCGGCTGGGCAAGGTGCCTGCTGCGCTGGTTGCTCTGGCCTGCGAGCGTCCCCTGATCTGGCTTCATGCCGTCTCCGTCGGAGAGGTGCTGGCCGCTAGCCGCCTGGTCGGCGAACTGGATCGCGCCTTCCCCAACCATCGTCTGGTCATTTCCACCACCACCCGCACCGGCCAAACCCTGGCCCGCGAGCGCTTCGGTCGGGACCGCGTTTTCTATTGCCCGCTCGATCTGCCCTGGGCGGTGCGAGCCTACCTGCAAGCCCTCAAGCCCAAGCTGCTCATCCTCGCCGAAACCGAGTTCTGGCCCAACCTGCTCAGCGGCTGCTTCCGCCGCGGAATCCCCGTGGCCGTGGTCAACGCCCGCATCTCCGACCGATCCTGGCCCCGCTACCGGCTCTTGCAAGCCCCGTGGCAACCTATCTTGGGGCAGATTGACCGCGTTCTGGCCCAGAGCGAGACCGATGCCGAGCGGCTCAAGGCCATCGGCTGCCGGCCCGAGCGGGTCACGGTCGCGGGCAATCTGAAGTTCGATGTGCGCGCCGCCCAGCAGGCTGAAGCCACCCGTCTGCTCAAGTCTCTGGCTCCCGCGCTGCGTTTCATCGTGGCGGGCAGCACGCTGGAGGGCGAAGAGGCGGCTCTTCTCGAAGTCTGGCCCCGCCAGCTTGCCGCCGATCCGCAACTGGCAATGGTCCTGGCTCCCCGGCATCCCGAGCGGTTCGCCGCGGTGGCCGCGCTGTTGGACAAGTCCGGCATTCCCTGGGTCAAGCGGTCCAGTTGGAAGGACCTGCCGGCCGAAGCGCTGGCCCCGCTCCATCCCGGCCAAATCGTTCTGCTCGACACCATCGGCGAGCTGGCTTCGGTCTACTCGCTGGCTTCGGTGGCCTTCGTCGGCGGCAGCGTCATCCCCGCCGGGGGCCACAATCCTCTGGAACCGGCCCAGTTCGGCGTTCCCATCGTCATGGGCCCCTACTACGCCAACTTCCGCGCCATCACCGACGACCTGCTGGCCCACGACGCCGTCCGCATCGCCGCCAAAGAAGAACTGGCCGCGACCCTGATCGGTCTTCTGCGTGACTCCGCGCAGGCTCAGGCCGTGGGCGAACGGGCCCGTCATGTCTTCAACCATCAGGCCGGAGCCACCGCCCGCTGCGTCGAAGCCCTCCAGACCCTGCTCTCCTCCACCGGGCGCCCGGCATGAGTTTTTCTCCGCGCAAGTTGCTGCTGCCGCTGGTGCCGCTCTACCGGCTGGCGCTGGCGTTGCGTGAGTTGCGCCTCGGCACGCGCTTTGAGCCGGTGCTCCATCTGCACTGTCCGGTGATCAGCATCGGCAACCTTTCCGCCGGGGGAGCGGGCAAAACGCCCACCACCATCGCCTTGGCCAAAGCGCTCCTGCGGCGCGGTTTGCACGTGGACGTGCTCTCCCGCGGCTATGGCCGCGAAAGCCAGCTTCCCGCCCGCGTTGGCCCCGACGGAACCTACGACGAGTTCGGCGACGAGCCTCTGCTCATTGCCCGAGAGACGGGCGTGCCGGTCTATGTGGCCCCGCTGCGCTATGAGGCGGGCCTGCTGGCCGAGGCCGAAAGTTCCGCGATGTCGCTTTCCCGGGTTCACCTGCTCGACGACGGCTTTCAGCACCGCCAGCTTGTCCGCGAGGTGAACATCCTGCTCGTCAATCGCGCGGACTGGCACGACGGTCTGCTTCCCGCCGGCAACCTGCGCGAACCACTCCGCGCCGCCCATCGCGCCACCGTGCTGGCCATTCCAGCCGACGATCCGCAGTTCGAGGCCGTCCTCCGCGCTTGGGGTTGGCAGGGCCCGGTCTGGCGTCTTCACCGCACCATGGAAGTGCCCCCCATCGACGGTCCGGTGGTTGCCTTCTGCGGCATCGCCCGGCCAGAGCAGTTTTTTGCCGGTCTGGAATCCGCCGGCCTTCATCTCGCCGCCCGCATCGCCTTCCCCGACCATCACCCCTATCGCGTCGCGGACCGGGACCGTCTGCTGGCCGCCGCCCGCCAGGCGGGAGCCGCCGCCCTCGTCACCACGGAAAAGGACCGTGTCCGCCTGGGCAAACTTGCCGCCGCTTGCCCGGACACCCCTCCGCTGCTGACCGCGGGCCTGCGTGTGGAGATCGAGCACGAAGACGAGGCCATCGACTGGCTGCTGGCCCGGTTGCATCCAGCGCCAACCCACCCGCCCCTGTGAGAAAATCAGAGCTTGCAAACCCAGTCCAAGTTTCGCTTGCTCGTGGTCCGGCTCGGCGCCATGGGAGACATTCTGCACGCCCTGCCGGCGGTGACGGCTCTCCGCCAAACGCATCCCGGCTGGGTGATCGACTGGGTGGTGGAACCCTGCTGGCGTGCGCTGCTGGCCGCTGACGGAAGCACCGGCCGCAGTCCCGCGCAACCCGTCGTCGACCGGCTCCATTTCGCCCCGACTAAGGCCTGGCGCAAGTCCCCATTCAGTCTGCAAACCTTCTTTGAAATCAAGCGTTTACGGCGTGATCTCCAGGCCGGCAGCTATGACGTGGTGATCGACCTGCAAGGTGCCATCCGCTCGGCGGTGGTGGGTCGCATGGCGGGCAGCCGGCGACGGATCGGTGAGGCCACTCCGCGTGAGCAGGCCGCCCGCTGGCTGTTTACCGAGCAGGTGCCCACCTTCGGCGCGCATGTCATCGAGCAGGACGTGGAGTTGGCCTCCGCCATCGCCGGCGACGACCTGAAGCCCGTGCAGCCCTGGCTGCCCGTGGACCCCGCCGCCGAAGCCTGGGCCGACGAACTCTTCTCCGCCAGCTCCCAACCCGCCGTCCTCATCAATCCCGGCGCTGGCTGGGGAGCCAAGCGCTGGCCGGTGGAGCGCTACGCCGCCGTCGCCCAGGGACTCATCGAACGCGGTTTCCGCGTATTGGTCAACGCCGGTCCCGGCGAGGAGCCGCTCGCCCAGGCCATCGTTCAGGGAACCGGCGGCGCGGCCCTTCCGCTCACCTGCTCGCTCGCCCAGTTGATCGCCGTCACCCGCAGGGTTAACCTCGCCCTTGCCGGAGACACAGGCCCGCTCCACTTGGCCTGCGCCCTCGGCCGGCCGGTGGTGGGCATTTACGGACCCACCGATCCCCGCCGCAACGGCCCCTTCGGTACTCAATTTAAGGTGTTGCGCAGCCCCGAGAGCCGCCGCGACCACACTCGCCACCCCGAGCCGGAGGCCGGTTTGCTCACCATCCAGTCGGAAGCGGTGCTCAAGGCCGCCGACGAATTCCTCGCTCAGGAGACCGCTTCATGACGCAATCTGACCCTTCACAACAGGACTGGATCGCCCGCTGGCAGCGCATTGCGCGCCGCATCCGCGTTCCGTTGGGCTTTTTGACTGCCGCCCTTTACCTCTTCGAACTCTGGCAGCGCGCTCCGCGGCCGACCGCCGTGGCCTGGAGCCTGGCGCTGGTCCTGCCCGGCGTATGGCTGCGCGGCTATGCCGCCGGCTACGTCAAAAAGAACCGCGAACTCACCCAGACCGGCCCCTACGCCCACACCCGCAACCCGCTTTATCTGGGATCGATGCTCATTGCCGCTGGCTTTGCCGTGGCCCTGCTCAGTTGGCCGGTCGCGCTGGTGCTGGCCGTCGGTTTCGGGGTCATTTATGTCCCGGTCATCGCCTCGGAAGAGCGCTTTTTGCGTGCCACCTTCCCCGGTTTCGACGACTACTGCAGCCGTGTTCCCCGCCTCATTCCGCGCCTCACTCCGGCCAAAGCCAGCGCCGAGGCAGGCAGCTTTTCCTTCAGCCTGTATCGCAAGCACCGCGAGTACAATGCTGCAATAGGGGCCGCACTGCTTTATCTCAGCCTGCTCTTTCTGCGGCCGGCTCTTGCTGCGCTCATTCACGGAGCACACTAAACGGTTTACCCGCAGCATTCGTCAATGTACCAAGGAGCCAAGCACACCTGTGAAGACGCATACGTACGCAGTCATTCTTCTTTGCGCCCTGGCGATGGCCACTGCGGTTCAGGGGCAGCAGGCAACTCCGCTGGCGCCTCCGCGCGCGGGCTACAGTTTCCCGCAGCGCCAAACTCTCACCTACTCCGTCGACTGGCGTGTCTTTCCCGCCGGAACCGCGGTCATTCACTTTGAGAACCTGGGCGACCGCGAGCGCCTCACCGCCAATGCCGACACCGTCGGCGCCATCAACATGCTGTTCCATGTGGGCGATAAATTCCAGTCCACCTTCGACCGCAACAAGGGCTGCACCTACGAGTTCGACAAGCAGACCTTCGAGGGCCGTCGCCAGATCAACTCCACCCTCCGCATGGAGTACGCACAGGGCAAATCCGTTCTGGACGAAAAGAACATGCTCTCCGGCCAGACCAAGCACCTTGAGATGCCCATCTACGGCTGCAATACCGACCTGCTGACCGGCGTCTTTTACGCCGCCTCGCAGCCTATGGAAGTGGGCCACACCTTCGTCATGCCGGTCGTCGATGCCCTGCGCACCGTCCCCGTCACCATGAAGGTCGAAGGCCGCGAAGAGATCAAGACCGCCCTCGGCACCTTCAAAACCCTGCGCGTGCAGCCCACCGCCGACGCCGGCGTGGTCAAGAACCGCGGCAACATCTGGATCTGGTACACCGACGACGAGCGCCACCTCCCCGTCCAGATGCGGGCCCGCCTCTTCTGGGGCACCATCACCTTCCGCCTCACCGGCAACGAGTACAAGTAGAACAACCCATCAAGTTGGGTGCCCCTGGTCCCGCTTTTGGGACCAGGGAAAGCAAAGAACTCGACAAGCCGGGTGCCCTCGCCGCGTCTTTGTTCTTGCGGTTAGGGTGGGAAAGCACGAACCCTAAGTGCAATTGCATGAACGCCTTTGCTCTACAAGTCGGTTCAGTCCACTGCCGAAGCAGAGGATCAACTGCGGTCTTCCCGGAGGGAAGACGTGAAAATAGCCCATGGTGGACCCTGAGCAAGGCGAAGGGGAAACCCTGGGATAGCATTCCGATCGTGTTTCTCGTGCCCCAGAGGGCCGCGCTGAGGCTTTTCCTCGGCGCTGAACCACCTTCATCCAACTCCACTGCACAAACCTCGACAAGCCCATCTTCAATATCCTCCCCGGTGTAAACTTTTCCTTCGTGCGTTCGCGTTTGCTTCCGCCGCCCGAACAGGAAACCCACACCCATGCAAACACTCTTGCTTTCCGTTGCTTTGATTGCCGCCATCGCGCCCGTCGCCACCTGCCTTGCCCAGGCGGAACCCGCTCCTGCCAAGCGTCCCATGACCTTCGAGGACCTGCAAAAGATGAAGCGGCTGGGCGAAACCGCCGTCTCGCCTGACGGCAAGTGGCTCGTCTACTCCGTCACCACTGTCGATCTCGACCAGAACAAGAAAACAGCGGAGCTATTCCTCCAGCGCATAGCGGGCGGGGACGCAAAACCGCTCACAGCGGCCAAGCCCGGCGACAGCGGCGTGCAGTTCTCCGCCGATGGCAAGCGGATTCTCTTCCTCAGCAGCCGCGAAGGCGGGCAACAGGTGTGGCTGGCAGACTTTGACCCGGCCACAGGCGTTGCCAGCAATCCGAAGAAGCTGACCACCATCTCCACCGAAGCCGACAACGCCCGCTGGTCGCCGGACAGCCACTCCATCGTCTTCACTTCGTCGGTCTATCCCGACTGCCCGGCCATCACGCCGACTGACGCCGTGGGCGACACCTGCAACGCCGGCCGCGACGCCGCTGCGGCCACCAGCAAGGTCAAGGCGCAGATCTTCACCCACCTCCTCTATCGCCACTGGGACCACTTCACCGGCGCCAAGCGCAGCCACCTGTTCCTGGCCACGGTCGAGACAGGCGCAATCCGCGACCTCACCCCCAACGACCCGCACGACGTTCCGCCCTTCTCGCTGGGCGGCGACGGCGGTTTCGCCATCTCTCCCGACTCCAGGGAACTGGCCTTCACCGAGAATCTGGACGAAGAGCCGGCCATCAGCGTCAGCGCCAGCATCTTCACCCTCGACCTGACCACCCCCGCGGCCAAGCCGGTCAAGGTTTCCACCTCCAAGGGCGGCAACTTCAGCCCCGCCTACTCGCCCGACGGCAAGTACCTAGCCTGGCGCTCCGAGGAGCGCCCCGGCTATGAAGCCGACAAGTTCCGGCTGTTCGTCTATGACCGTGCGGCCAAGACTGCAAAGGACTTGCTGCCGAAGTTCGACCGATGGGTGGATGAATTTGCATGGGCGCCAGATTCGAACTGGATCTATTTTGTCTCTGGAAGCAAGGGTGAGGCGCCGATATGCGAAGTCGCTATCGCCGGAGATTCGAAAGAGCTTTGCACGATTAGCCAGTCTAAAGGTGAATTTTCCGATCTGCATCCCCTGCCGAGTGGGGTGCGCGGATTCTTGGTAGCAACGAAGATGACAGTGGAACACCCCAGCGAGGTTGTTCGATTTGAGGCTTTCTCTGACTACAAGAGCGATACTTCTTCAAACGACAAGAGCTCGAATGCCGCAGTTCAAAAGCGCCAAAAACAGTCACCGTACTCTGCGGTGTCCGTGTTGTTTACCATCACTGAATTCCAACTCACTCACCTCAACGTTCTCGCGCACCTCGACCTGCCCGCGATGGAGTCCTTCTGGTTCACGGCCCTCGATGGGACCCAGTTGCAAGGTTTCCTTATCCGTCCTCCGGCCTTTGACCCGGCCAAAAAATACCCGGTCAAGTTCCTCATCCACGGCGGCCCGCAGGGCGCATGGGGCGACTCGTGGAGCTATCGCTGGAACCCCGAACTCTTTGCCGCCAACGGCTACGTGGTGGTCATGATCAACCCCCGCGGCTCCACCGGCTACGGGCAGGCCATTGTCGATGGCGTCAACGGCGACTGGGGTGGCAAGCCCTTCACCGACCTGATGTTGGGGCTCGACTACGCCGAGCGGTATTACCCGTTCATCGATAAGAACCGCGAGGCCGCTCTCGGCGCAAGCTACGGCGGCTTCATGGCCAACTGGATTCTGGGCCACACCGACCGCTTCAAGTGCATCGTGAGCCACGACGGCATGTTCAACCCCGAGTCGGCCTACGGCACCACCGAAGAGATGTGGTTCAACGAGTGGGAATTCAAAGGCAAGCCCTGGGACTACTACGGCAAGCCCGACGCCGAGAACCCCTTTCGCAAGTGGTCGCCCATGATGTCGGCCAAAAACTTCAAGACGCCCACGCTCGTCGTCCACGGCCAGCTCGATTACCGCCTCGATGTAAGCGAGGGCTACCAGCTCTTCGACACCCTGCAGCGCCTCAAGGTGCCCTCCAAAATGCTCTACTTCCCCGACGAAGGCCACTGGGTCCTCAAGCCGCAGAACTCGCAGCTCTGGTACAAAACAGTCAACGACTGGGTCGATCAGTGGACGGGTACAGCAGCTACGAGCCGCTAGTGTCCTGTCCCTGAAGTTCGCAACAAAACAAGGGTTGTTATCCTGAGCGAACGGGGCCCCAAGCGTTTTTCAGCTTGGGGGTGGTGAGTCGAAGGATCTGCTGTTGTTTTTCAAAGAACATCTGGGACACCACGCTAGTTTTTCAGCAACAACAGTCGGGTGCCCCAGGTCTCGCGTTTGAGACCTGGGAAAGCACGAACTCAATGGTTGTCATCCTGAGCGCAGCGGAGTCGAAGGACCTGCGGTTGCTTTTCGGGATGGAAAGACGCAAGCAGACCCCAATGCCCTTCGAACGCAAATCCGCCAAGCCTCGCCCCTTCCTTGACGCAGCGGGCCTCTTTGGCTACGCCGTCAACTCGCTGAGCCGGCAAATGCGCTCGGAGGCCGATCTGCGCCGCCTGATGCAGAAGCGCGTGGAGCCGGAAGAGTCGGGCGAGGTCAAGATCGAGGCCGTGGTCCAGCGTCTCAAGGGATACGGCTACCTCAACGACGTCTCCTTTGCCGAGACCTACGCACGCCTGCGCCACGAAAACCAGAAGCTGGGCCAGCGCCGCGTCGCGCAGGATTTAAAGCAAAAAGGCGTCCACGAAACCCTGATCGCCTCCACGCTGGAAGCCCGCTACGGCCAGGTCAACGAAGAAGCCCTGGCCCGCGAGCACCTGGAACGCAAGCGCATTCGCAAGCCCACCAACGACAAAGAGACGGCCCGCGTCATGCGCCGTCTGGTCACCGCCGGCTTTTCGACCGGAGTCATCTACAAGATCCTCCGCCAGTGGGACGTGCCCGACGAAACCCTCGCCGCCCTCGACAATCTGGACGACGATACGCACGAAGAGTAGATGCTCGCAGATATGGCCACTTGATAAGCGAAGGGTACGGGCTTCAGCCCGTACATAAATGAAGCAGAATCAGAGGGCTTCAGCCTCTGAGGGAAAGTTCAGCTTCGCAAATTAGCCCAACCTCGGTCTTCCCTGAGGGAAGACGTGAAAATAGCCCAGGGTGGAGCGCAGCGCAACCCTGGGACAGCATCCCAATCGTGCCTTTCGCGCCCCGAAGGGCAGCACTGAGGCTTTTCTTCTGCACGGAACCACCTTCATGCTCTGGCCTGCATTGATTACACTGGTAAAGCCATGCAATCTCGCTCTGGAAACGAAATCCGCGAAACATTTCTGCGCTTTTTTGAGTCGAAGGGTCACCGCCGCGTGCACTCCTCCTCACTGGTGCCCGCCAACGACCCGACGCTGCTGTTCACCAACGCCGGAATGAACCAGTTCAAGGACGTCTTCTTGGGGGCGGAGAAGCGCGACTACAAGCGCGCCACCACTTCGCAAAAGTGCGTCCGCGCCGGCGGCAAGCACAACGACCTTGAAAACGTTGGCTTTACGCGCCGCCACCACACCTTCTTCGAGATGCTGGGCAACTTCAGCTTCGGCGACTACTTCAAGCACGAAGTCATTCCCTTCGCCTGGGAACTGGTCACCAGCCCGGAATGGCTGGGCATACCCAAGGATCGCCTCTACGTGACGATCTTCGAGGGCGCCGACGGCGTGCCCCGCGACACCGAGGCTGAGAATTTCTGGATCGAGGCCGGCGTTCCCAAGTCGCGCATCAAGGAGTACGGCCTCAAAGACAACTTCTGGCAGATGGGCGAAACCGGCCCCTGTGGCCCCTGCTCGGAGATTTTTTACGACATGGGCCTGGAAGCCGCCGAGACCCCCGGCGTGGACAAGCCCTTCGGCGAGGACGACGCCCGCTACGTGGAGATTTGGAACCTGGTCTTCATGCAGTTTGACCGCTCGGCCATTGTGGACCCCGACACCAAGGCCACCACCTACAAGCTGGCCCCCCTGCCCAAGCCCTCCATCGATACCGGCGCGGGCCTTGAGCGCCTGGCCGCCGTGCTGCAAGGCAAAGTCTCGAACTTCGAAACCGACCTGTTCACCCCGCTGATCGCTCGCGCGGCTGAACTGACCGGCGCAGCAAACGACGTCAGCATCGCCAGCCTGCGCATCATCGCCGACCACGCCCGCGCCGCTACCTTCCTCATCAACGACGGCGTGTTGCCCTCGAACGAAGGCCGCGGTTACGTGCTGCGCAAAATCCTCCGCCGCGGCATCCGTCATGGCCGCCTGTTGGGCCAGGAGCAGCCGTTCCTCTACCAGATGGTCTACGCCGTCCGCGACCTGATGCAAGGCGCATACCCCGAGCTGACCGACTCCGCCGCCCGCGTCGCCAAAGTGGTCGAAGCCGAAGAAAAGCAATTCGACCGCGTGCTCAAGATCGGCCTCATCCGCCTTAACGAGGAGCTGCAAGGCGACTTCACCGGCGAAAAGGCCTTCCACCTCTACGAAACCTTCGGCCTGCCGCTGGACTTCATGGTCGATGCGGCCCACGACGCCGGCGTGAAGTTCGACGAGGCCGGTTTTGAATCCGCCCGCGCCGAGGAGCAATCCCGCGCCCGTGCCAGTTGGAAGGGCGGCAGCCAAAAGTCCGCCAGCCCCGCCTATCGCGAACTGCCCAAGACCGACTTCCTGGGCTACAAGCAGCTCACCGCCCCCAGCGCCGAAGTCCTCGCCATCGTCAAAGACGGCACGGGCGTTCCCGCTGCCAAGGCCGGCGAACTGGTCGATGTCGTTCTCGATCAGACCAGCTTCTACGGCGACTCCGGCGGCCAGGTCGGTGACACCGGCTGGTTCACCTCGACCGACGGCAACGCGACCGTCGCCGAAATTCAGGGCTGCGTGCTTCCCGTCCAGGGTGTCCGCGCCCACAAGGCCCTGCTCAAGCAGGATCTGGCCGTGGGAGACACCGTCCGCACCGTGGTCGACGAGCCGCGCCGCAACGCCATCCGCCGCAACCACACCGGCACGCACCTCATCCAGGCCGCCCTGCGCCAGGTCCTCGGCACGCACGTCAAGCAGGCCGGTTCGGCCGTCGATTCCACGCGCCTCCGCTTCGACTTTTCTCACTTTGCCCAGGTGGCCGACGAGGAGCTGGACGAAATCGAGTCCATCGTCAACCGCGAGGTGCTGGCCAACGCCAAGGTCGAAACGCTGGAAGACGTGCCCATCGACGTGGCCGTCAACGAGTACCACGCCATGGCCCTGTTCGGCGAAAAGTACGGCGACAAGGTCCGCGTCGTCAAGCTCTCCGACGGCTTCTCCACCGAGCTTTGCGGCGGTACCCACACCTCCGCCACCGGCGAAATCGGCCTCATCAAGATTGTCGCGGAAAGTTCCGTTTCCTCCGGTGTCCGCCGTCTCGAGGCCATCAGCGGCATGGGCTCGCTCGACACCTTTCGCCGCGACTTCGAGGTGGCCAAGCTGGCCGGGCAATACGTTCCGTCGGTGGACGATCTCGCCGAGGGACTTCGCGCCAAGTTCGCCAGCCAGGAAGACGAGTTGAAACGCCTCCGCCGTGAGTTGGACGAAGCCCGCATGAAGACGGCGGCCGGTGCGCTCGACGAGGCGCTCTCCCACGCCGTGGACGTGAAGGGCGTGCGGTTGGTAACGCTTCGGGCCGACAGCCTGGAACGCGGCCAGTTGCGCACCCTGGTCGATAACCTCAAGCAGAAGCTGGGCGAAGGCGTGGTGGTTCTGGCCTCCGCACAGCCCGAAGGCAAAGTCGCCCTCATCGCCGGAGTCACGCCGGGCCTGACCAAGCGCATTCAGGCCGGGAAACTGGTCGGTGCGGTGGCCAAGCTCGTAGGCGGTTCCGGCGGCGGCAAGCCCGAAATCGCCGAAGCCGGCGGCAAAGACCAGTCCCAGATCGACGCGGCTCTCCAGGCAGCTCCGGGACTTGTTGCCGGCTTGCTCGGGTAAGACAATAGAATACTTGTCACGAAGTACAGAAAGGGCGCGGCTCCAGCCGCGCCCTTTCTGTCTGTGAAAACTAGTGTCCTGTCCCAGAAATTCATGACAAAACAGGGGCTGTCATTCTGAGTGAACGGGGCCCCGAACGCTTTCCAGTTCGGGGGTGGTGAGCGAAGAATCTGCTTTTGTTCTTTTGCGCATTCTACAAAGGACTTTAGGGACGGGACTCTAGGTGCTCGGAGTCGAACTTCTCCTACGGCTTTTTGGCAAAAGCTGTGGCCGGCACCAAGCTTGTCGCAGTTTCCCCGTCCAGCTTGACCGCGCCATTTTCAAAGGTCTGCAGGGCGTCCTGATCGGCAGCCATGGTCATCCAGCAAACCGCGCCCTTCTTCAGCACGCTGCAAACGGTTTCCACCGTGTATTTGACCTCGTGGTGATCCTTCAGCAGCCCAGTGGCGCGCTCAATCCACACGCTGTGCGCACCCAGCGAGTAGGCCCCGTACACCGGGTCGGCGATATCGAAGGTGTTCTTGATCCCTTCCGAGGCGCCCATGGCAAAGCCCGGCAGATCCTTGTCGCTCAACGTCTGCCCGAAGCAGGCAAAGGGCAGCGCCACCACCACCACCACCGACGCAGGCGTTCCGTGCCGGGCGGTCAGCGCAATCTGCACGCAGTTGATGCCCTTCTTTTCTTCGTCGCTGGTGGCGCTCTTCTCCACCTGCTGCTGCACCGCCGGAAGCGACGCAGCCGTGTCAACGGTTTCCCAGTCCACAGGCAAACTATAGGTAAAGCCGAGGTCGCTGGTATGGGCTTGGGATACAGGAGCGGAGACAGGTGCTTGGGCCAGCAGCGGGGCGCTCGAAAGGGCAAGAAGAGTGGCAAATAAACGGGCTCTCATAAGGCCGCCAGTCTACCACAGCGGGGGCTGCCGTCAGGCAGCCCGCACTGCCGCGGTTCCCTACTTGAGGAACAGCACCGAAGCCGCCGAAATGATGCCGCCCAGCGAGAAAACCATGCCCAAATACCAGTAGGCGCGGCTGTGCGTCAGCAGCGTGACCGACGTGATGACCAGGCCGATCTCCAGCAGTGCCTCGCCCAGATCAAAGCGGTTGGCGCGAGCCTCGGCCTGCTCCACCTTGGTCTCCAGAGCCTCGGCCGCTTCCTGTTCTTGTTTCAGGCTTTCGGTCCACTTTTCTTCGTGGTCGGCATAGCCCTTGGCCAGCTTCTTCGCGGCGTCCTTATCGGTAATGGTCACCACGCTGAGCAGGTCCAGGGTCAGCGCCGTATCACTGGCGCGGATCTTGTGGGCCTGGTAGTAGTTCCACTGGTCGGTGGCCTTGTTCTGGTCGAGTACGGCCTCAGTGTGGGTGCGATGCCCCAGCACGGTGGTCACAGCCACCAGCACGGCCACCACGCTCATCGTAAAAGCAACCGGCCTCAGCGCCCGCTCGTGTTCGCCGTGCTCCGCCTGCTCTTGCAATTCCTGCGCTTCGTTAGGTTCCATGGGGAAAGACCTCCTGCTGTGTCTCTTTTTCGTGGATTATTTCCGCTTCCAGCGCACGCCGTCTTTCGAGTCCTCAATGACAATGCCCTTTTCCGCCAGCTCGTTGCGAATCTGGTCGGCGCGGGCAAAGTTGCGCTGCTTTTTAGCCGTGGTGCGCTCGGCCACCAGCGCGTCAATGGCCTCATCGGTCAGCCCCTGCCGCGCCAACAGCTCGGGAGCCACGTCCGCCTGCCGCCCTGCCTGCTCGGCATATTCCAGGGCGCGCCGTGTGGGCTCGGCATCGCGGTCCTCAATCACGTCAAACACCGCGTCAAAGCTCGCCAGCACGGCCAACATCGCGTCCCGGTCGCCGGCCAGCAACTGTCCCTGGTCCATGGCCGTGTTCGCCGTGCGGATCAGGTCGAAAATGGGGGCGCGCGCTTCGGCGGTGTTCAGGTCGTTGGCCAGCGCCGCCAGATACTCGGCCTGCGCCTTCTTGGCCGCAGCTTGCAACGCCGGGTTTTCGCCCGCCGCGAAGTCCCCTTGCGTCAGCCGCTGGTGAAACGTCCGCAGCCGGTCAATCGCGTTGGTGGCCTCGATCAGCCCGTCGAAGGTGAAGTTCAACTGATGCCGATAGGGAACCGAGATCAGCGCCAGCCGGATGGCCGAGGCCTTGTAGCCCTTCAGCAGCAAGTCGCGCAGGGTATAGAAGTTGCCCTCGCTCTTCGACATTTTCCGGCCGTCCACCAGCAGGAAGCGCACATGCATCCAGTGGCGCGCAAACGGCTTGTGGGTCACGCTCTCGCTCTGCGCAATCTCGTTTTCGTGGTGCGGAAACATCAGGTCTTCGCCCCCGGCGTGCAGGTCGAAGCTCTCGCCCAGGTACTCCATGGCCATGGCCGAGCACTCGATGTGCCAGCCGGGCCGCCCGCGTCCAATCGCCGTATCCCACGAGGTCTCACCGGGCTTGGCCGCTTTCCACAGGGCAAAGTCGCGTGCCGAGTCCTTCTCGTACTCGTCCACGTCCACCCGCGCACCGTCTTCCATGCCCGACAAGTCCTTCTTGCTCAGCTTGCCGTACTGCGGAAACGATGCCAGCCGAAAATACCAGCTTCCGTCCTCGGTCTGGTAGGCAGCGCCCACCGCGGCCAGTTTCTGCACCAGCTCCACCATCTTCTGGATGTGCTCGGTGGCCCGCGCAATCTGCTCCGGCCGTTCCACGCGCAGCGAGTCCAGGTCCTCGAAAAAGGCCTTTTCAAACCGCGCCGTGTACTGGCCAATGGGCACGCCCGCGGCCGTGGCGTTGCGGATAATCTTGTCATCCACGTCGGTAATGTTCATCACGTGGCGGACCTTGGTCCCGGTCAGCTTCAGCGCCCGGCGCAGCACGTCCACCTGCAGAAACGTGCGGAAGTTGCCGATGTGGCCGTAGTCGTAGACCGTGGGCCCGCAGGCATACATGCGAAAGGCTTTGCCGTCGGAGGGGACAAGCTCGTCCATCTGTCCGGAGAGAGTATTGAAAAGGCGGAGGGTCATCGGTTGGACTTCTTGCTCACGCTTGCGTGGAAAACTGGTAAAATTGGCGGCTTTTCAGCCCTTTCGATTGTAGCAGCGGCACATTCCGGGGTGAGCGTGCGTCCAGGGCAATCGCATGACCGCCCTTTGCTCTTCAATCCGGTCCAGTCTGTGGTCAAATCTGGTCCAGTCTATGGCCAAATCCGGTCCAGTTTACGACCAAAGCAGAAGATCAACCTCGGTCTAGCCGGAGGACATACACAGCCGTTCTGGAATATTAACCGCGGTCTTCCCGGAGGGAAGATGTGAAAATAGCCCCGGGTGGAGCGCAGCGCAACCCGGGGACAGCAGCCCTATCGTGTGTTTCGCGTCCCGTAGGGCCGCGCTGAGTCTTACCGTCCCAGCGCCAGCGAAGGATTTCCCGACAGCGAGTTATCCGCGAATTCGCCCGAACAAAACCGCGGCCAGGCGGCAGCGGCAATCATGGCGGCGTTGTCGGTCGAGAGCGCCGGCGTCGGGAACGCCACGCGCAGTCCGCGCCGGTTGGCTTCGGCGGCAAAGCGGGTGCGCAGTTCATGGTTCGCTGCCACTCCGCCGGTGACCAGGATGCGGGCCGCCCCCAGCGCTTCGGCGGCGGCAAAGGTCTTCTTCATCAGGTCGCCCACCACCGCGTGCTGAAAGCTGGCGATCAGGTCCAGCGTCTGCTGCGGACAGAAGGCCAGAGCCTCCTCGCGGGTGGTCGGCAGCTTAGCCGGCAAATGCGGTTTATTCAACTCGGCCTCGCTCGGCGCCGGATGCCCGAACCGGTGCGGAAACAGCCGTGCAGCCCGGGCTTCGGCCTCCGCGCGCATCCCGTGCAACTCCACGTAGCGCAGCACGGCGGTCTTGATCCCTGAAAACGAAAACAGAAAGTGCGCGTCCAGGTCGGCGATGGGCGCGGTGCGGGCGCCCTTGGTGCGCGCCGTTTTCCCTTCAAGATAGATCTTGTGCTTGATCTGCGAAAAGGCGAAGGGCACCGCGTGCGGGTTGCCGAAGCGCGCCAGCGCGTCGATCCAGGGTCCGCCCGGATAGCCGAACCCAAGCAGCTTCGAGACCTTGTCGTAGGCTTCGCCCGCGGCATCGTCCACCGTCCGGCCCACCAGCGAGTAGGTCCACGCGCCGTGCGCCGGCTTGGCCAGATACAGGTGCGTATGCCCGCCGGAAACCACCAGCGCCAGTGCCTGCGCGTCTTTTTCGGCGGCCGGGGAAGTCTCCCGCTCGTGCAGCAGCACGGCGTGGATGTGCCCTTCCAAATGATTGATGGCGATCAGCGGCAGTCCCTGCGCAAACGCCAGCGCCTTGGCGAACGTCACGCCCACTAGCAGCGCTCCGGCCAGTCCCGGCCCGCTGGTCACGGCAATGGCGTCCAGGTCTTTCAGTGTGATGTTGGCCTGGGCCAGTGCCCCGCGAACCACGGGAACAATGGCGCGCAGATGCTCGCGGCTGGCCAGCTCCGGCACCACCCCGCCGTAGCGGGCGTGGGTAGCAATCTGCGAGGCCACCACCGAGGAGAGCGTGTGGGCGCCGCGCTCGACAACCGAGGCGGCGGTCTCGTCGCACGAGGATTCAATCCCCAGAATCAGGCCGCGCTTGTTCATCTCTCTAGTTTAACGGGCGGTTATGGCGCGCTTTCGATTTGGCGGGAGATCCAGCGGCTCAGGCTCACCCCTTCACCCGCCGCGCGCAGGACTGCTTTCCTATGTAACTCCGGTTCGGTACGAACAAGAATCTTGCCATTGAATGCGCGATCCGGCTGCTGGCCTGTCTCCGCGCAGAGTTCCAGATAGCTGTCGATGCTCTCGCGGAAGGCGCGCGCCAACTCCGCTGCCGTTCCCCCTTCGAAATGAATCACATCGCGAAGCCCTGCGACCGTGCCGGAAAAGGTCTTCTCTTCCGGGTCGAAGTCGATTGGGCCGGCGGCATACCCCTTGTATTCCATCATGGCTTCACCCCCGCGTTGGTAAGAAACTGGCGGACTGCATCGACCGCGCCTTTCTTGGTTTCGGGCTTGGGGTGCGGACGGTGAAAGATCGCGGTCACCCCGTTCAGCCTTGCCGCAACCCGGCTTCCTGCCCGCTCTGTTACCTCGCCACCCAAGCCGCGAATCAGCGATTCAATCGCGGACCAGCGGATGTTCGCCTTGGTTGGATGGAGAAAAACAGCATTCAGCGTAGCCTGCTGTGCTTTGTTCATGGCAAGGGAATCGTACTCGATCGACTCTCAATGCATAAAAATGATAGCGCAATACGCTATCGACATTCAAGCGCAGGCTCAGACCGGCAGAGGCAATCGCGTGCGCGCGCAGGCGAACAAAGCGGGCGACAATAGATGCAGCAGCCATGTTTACCGCCACGCCCCAATTCGAAGCGGCCCGTAAGATCCTGCAGGCGCTCCACGCCGCGGGCTATGAGGCCTACCTGGCCGGCGGCTGCGTCCGCGACCTGCTGCTGGGCCGCGCGCCCCAGGACTACGACGTAGCCACATCGGCTACTCCGGACGTGGTTCTCAAGCTTTTCCCGCGCACCTTTGCCGTAGGCGCGCACTTCGGTGTAGTTCTCGTAGCCACCTGCGGAGAGGCCAATCCCGCAGGCGCGTTCGAAGCTGAGTCGCGGGACGTGCAGACTGAAGTCGCCACCTTCCGTTCCGACGGCGCCTACTCCGACGGCCGCCATCCCGACGCGGTGCGCTACACCACCAGCGCCGAAGAAGACGTGCTCCGCCGCGACTTCACCATCAACGGCCTGTTGCTCGACCCCTTCCAGGGCACCGACAACCAGCGCACTCCAGAGTCTCTGCGCTCGGCCGTCATCGACCATGTCGGCGGCGTTGCCGACCTCGACGCTGGCATCGTCCGCGCCATTGGCCGCCCCGAGCTGCGCTTTGAAGAAGACCACCTGCGCATGTTGCGCGGCGTGCGTTTCGCGGCCCGCTTCGGCTTCGCTCTCGATCCCGGTACGGCCGCCGCCATGCGCGGCCTGGCCTCCCGCACCGCCGCGGTCAGCCGCGAGCGCGTTCGCGACGAGCTGACCAAAATGCTCACCGAAGGCCATGCGCGCCGCGCCTTCGAACTGCTGGACCAGACCGGCCTTCTGGCCGAAGTCCTTCCCGAGGTCGCGCGCATGAAGGGTGTCGAGCAGCCCCCGCAGTTCCATCCCGAAGGCGATGTGTGGACCCACACCCTGATGCTTCTGGAACAGCTCGAGCCGGGCTGTTCCATGACCCTGGCCTGGGGCGCGCTGCTCCACGACGTCGGCAAGCCGCCCACCTTCCGCCGCGCCGAGCGGATTCGCTTTGACGGCCATGTGGAAGTGGGCGTCGCCATCGCGGCTGGCATTTGCCGCCGCTTCCGCTTCTCCAACGACGAAACCCGGCAGACCCTGGCCCTGGTTGAAAATCACATGCGCTTTATGGATGCGCAGCGCATGAAGGCCTCCACGCTGAAGCGCTTCTTCCGGCTGGAAAAGTTCGACCAGCACCTCGCCCTGCACCGCATGGATTGCCTCTCGGCCAGCGGCAACCTCGAGAACTGGGAGTTTGTGCGTGCGCACTACCTTGCCATGCCCGAAGAGGCAGTGCGCCCGCAGCCCCTCCTCACCGGCCGGGAACTGATTGCGGTGGGCTATGTTCCCGGGGCTAAATTCAAGAAAATGCTTCACCTTGTCGAAGATGCGCAACTGGAGGGAACCATTGCGACCCAGGAAGAGGCCCTCAATCTGGTTCTGACACGGTTTCCCATAATGTGACGCATCTCACTGCCAGGTGTGACAGTGGATGAGATAAAAGAGATGTGCACTTTTTTTGCCGGGCGGATTTTGAGCGCCCGGGCCGTGCCGAACTCAAGCGGGAAAACGGATCGTTCTCGCCAAGCACAACAAAAATGCAGGACCCGGTCAACTGCGCGGGCCACCACATGCGCGGCCTGCCCGGTTCAGATTGACAGCTTGATTCAAGCTCAGGGTCGCCGCACTCTATTGATCGTTTTTTTGACGCCAGAAACTTTGCCAGCTCAATACGGCTGCAATGCGGGCCAAAAGCAGCGCAAATGCAGGGTCTTAGCCGTAAATGAACGTCGAATCGTTCGATTCGAAATGCTTTGAAACGCCATCTTGATTCCGGAAAGCGAGAAAACCATGACCACCGTTGCTGGTGCTGAACCCGTCGTCGATTTTCAGGCCTCCTGGGCAGATTTTGACCTGCCCGCCCATGTACGCGAGGTGCTCACTGCAGCGCCTTTGGTGCAAATGCCCGAGACCCGCACCCAACTGCTGGATTGGGCGCTGGGCCGGGCCTCGGGCGAGACTGATTGGACGCTGGGAAACCGCGAAGACCATGGCGTCTACGAAGCGGTGTTTCAGACCCCCGGCGCGGGCCGCATCACCGAAGCCATCATCACCAAGGCGCGCAACGGATTGGCCATCAACTTCCCTGACCCAGCCATGCGCCGCCGCGATCCCAACGCCATGGTCATTGGCGATTCGCTACCCACCGACAAGCCCACCTATGAGGAGCGCTTCGGCGAAACGTTTGACAAGACCCGCCAGCAGACGCTTGACTGGCTCAAGTCGCAGGAGCTGGTGGCCATGCCGTTCTATGCCGGCACCGACTCGCTGGGCTATGGAGCGCTCCTGATCGTGCCCCGCCAGGCGGCGTTCTTTGCCGCGGCGCTGGCCGATCTCCAGGGCTTTATTCCGCGCAGCCAGGTTCCCGCCAACTTCAAAATCACCGGCGGAGTCCTGTTTGTTGCTCCTCCCTTCCGGCACACCCACTTTGCCGGCAAGCAGGTCGTGGTGCACGACCGCACCGCCACCCATCAGGAAATCTTCGCCTACAACCTCTATCCGGGGCCCAGCGCCAAAAAAGGCGTCTACTCCATGCTGCTCGACATCGGCGAGCGCGAAGGCTGGACCACCAACCACTGCGCCGCGGTGGCCGTGGTCACGCCCTATGAAAACCAGATCATCCTCATGCACGAGGGTGCTTCCGGCGGCGGCAAGAGCGAAATGACCGAACACATCCACCGCATGGACGACGGTCGCCTGCTCATCGGCACCAACGTGGTGACCAAGGAAACCCGCACCCTCAACCTCCCCGAAGCCTGCCATCTGCGCCCCATCGCCGACGACATGGCCTGTGCGCATCCCAAATATCAGGGCAACAGCGGGCGGCTCACCATTGCCGACGCCGAGAACGGCTGGTTTGTGCGCGTCGATCACATCCACAGCTACGGAACCGCGCCCAACCTCGAACGCCTCTGCATCGATCCGCCCGAGCCGCTCGTCTTTCTCAACCACTACATTGTTCCCGGCGGCACCTGCCTCACCTGGGAACACGTGGAAGACGCGCCCGGCAAGCTTTGCCCCAATCCGCGCGTCATTCTGCCTCGCGGGATGATTGAAGACATCCTGACCGGTCCGCAGCGTGTGGATGTGCGCAGCTTCGGCGTGCGCTGTCCCCCCACCCACAAGGGAAGCCAGCTCTACGGCATCTTGGCCATGCTCCACGTACTCAGCCCGGCTCTGGCTTGGCTGTGGCGTCTCGTCGCCCCACGCGGCCACGCCAACCCCAGCATCCAGGCTTCCAAGAGCAAAGAGATGCAGTCCGAGGGCGTCGGCTCCTATTGGGCCTTTGCCACCGGCCGCCGCGTCGATCAGGCCAACCTGCTGCTCAATCAGATTGTGAACACCCCCGAAACCCGCTACGTCCTCATTCCCAACCAGCACATCGGCGCTTGGAAGGTCGGCTTCATGTCGGAGTGGATTGCCCGCGAATACCTGGCCCGCCGCGGCAGCGCCAAGTTCTCCCGCGAGCAGGTGGGCGAAGCCATTTGCCCGCTCCTGGGCTACATTCCCAACCAGTTGCGCATTGAGGGTTCCATGATTCCCCGCGTCTTCCTGCAGGTCGAGGAGCAGATCCAGGGCGGCATGGAAGTCTACGAAGAGGGCGCACGCCAGTGGCGCGAGTTCTTCGCCAAGGAGCTGAAGCAGTTCCTGGTGCCGGACCTCGACCCGCTCGGCAAGCGCATCATCGAGGCCTGTCTCGACAACGCCCATCAGGAGGACTACCGCCGCCTGATCCCGCACCCGATGTTCCGCGACGACGAGGCGTAAAAACAGTTGTCAGTGATCAATCGCCGATTGTGCTGCCCCTCGTTCTCACAATGAGATCATTTGTTCTCATTGCGAAAACGAGGGGCAGCGTTTTCTATGGGGCCGGCGCGCATGGATGTAACCGCCTCAAATGCTGTCATCCTGAGCAGAGCGCAGCGGAGTCGAAGGATCTGCTGTGGCTTTTGGGTTGTTCGGGATTGGCCGAAAGGAACCGGATCGGCAATGGTCATGAAGGGGGCAGGGGAAGGATTTCGGGAACCCGCTACTGATCCGCCGATGTCCGAGCAAGTGGTTGCATGGGCACCTGCAGGAGCGACTCACCACTGAGACGCGCTCCTGGTTCAGATCTCAGAAGGTTCATTGGGCTCGAGGGAGAGATCTGCCTCTCCGGACGGGATTGAGGACTGTTCTGGATTAGCGACGGGGCTGGTAAGGTCGTGGACATATTGCGCAATCCTCTCATCGGCTTTTTGCCGCGAGGTCATAAATTCCTCATTCATGGTTTCATAATTTTCTTGAAGCGCCTGAAGCACGTGCCCACCAATTTCAATAAACCCTCCCACTCCGGGACCCGTGAGAAACATGTCGGTGGCTTGGCCCACTCCGGGAGCGACTTCTGCCCGCTTTTTTGCAGAATATATCAGTAATAGCGTCTCGGGCATGGGTCGTTGCCTCGTGTGACGTGCGATCATTAACTGCGAATCTGCATGCCAAGCTCCCACCCCAATTGATGCGAAGCCTGCCCAATCTTGGCACGAAACACCGTTGTTCCGAACCGTATAGATATGTGGACCAGTGCCGTCGATGCCTGCAAAAATGGCCTCTATTGCAGGCATCTCGAAGTTCACTAAGTCTTTGGCAAGTTTATCAATTAGATTTGTGTCCATCTGTTTCTGCTTCTCAAGAAAGGCAGAACCATCCAATCCGAGTGGATGCAAAAGTCTCTGTTCGGAACGTTCCCGCTTGATATCGAGATAGTGTTTATAGTACTGATTAGCAACGTCCTCCACTCTCAGCCATTCGTCCCGATTGCTTTCAATCTGTGCGTAGGTTTCCCGGGTCAATCGTCCCATAATCTCGCTTTGCATAGCAGTATTGCCTGCAAGCATTGCCCCTATAGCATTGTTCATATTGCGCAACTTGCTCGCCTCGGGTTCAAATTCTATGTCGCCCGCGGTCAGCATGCGATCCGAAGCTCCCACCACGCGACCATCACATATTGCTGCGACACAAACTGTCACAAGGACTCCTCTGAGTCGACGGCTTCGAGAGTCATTCGATTCGCGCGCAATCATCTTGCCTACCGGACGTCTTGTCAAGTCAAAAGACTCGAATGACGGTTCCCGGCGCCCCGCTCTCGTTTTCTGTCCGCAATCTCACCGCGGCTGATTCCGGCCCGTGCCCATACCCGTGTTAGACCACGAAATCCGGATGTTTTTCCAGGCTCATAAGCCGTGTTTTGCGGGCGGACCGTCCATCCGGTTCCAGGGCCCGAGCGCCTTCCGCCCTCCATCGTTCCGCGACCGGACCAGGAAATCCGCGCTCCTCTGCGGGGCGCGCCGAACGCACAGCCTTCCGTAACTCCTTGGATAAAAGCACCTTGTCTGGGTGCCCCAGGTCCCGCTTTTGGGACCTGGGAAAGCACGCCCTTTTCCTCGCGCGCTTTGCCGAAAATTATCTCCGGTTGTTGCACACTGGATACAGGCACAAGAACGGAAAGGCGCCCGGTGTGTCCCGTCGCCAATCCGGCCTTTCCCACAGTTTCACCACCGCCGAAAAATCGCGTTTTGGCGGTGAAACTGTGGAGCCCAATCTAAGCTGCTCAAAATAAATAACTTACAAAGCAAACCTGCACAGGGACACAGGTCCCGAGTTTTCGTGAAACGGTATCTCCCCAGCCAAGCCATCCAAAATCAATAACTTCCAAAATCAAACCTCAAAGAAACATAGAAACTGTGAAGCTGCGCAGTCTCCTCTGCTCCTCGCCTCCCGGCAGCTATCCTGAACAGAGCCCATGTCCCCAACTCCGCGCCAATTCGATGTGCTCGTTCTGGGTGCTGGAGCCGCCGGCCTCATGTGCGCGGCGGTGGCCGGTCAGCGCGGACGGCGCGTGGCCCTGCTGGACCACGGCGGCCAGCCGGGGCGCAAGATTCTCATCTCCGGCGGCGGCCGCTGCAACTTCACCAACATCCACTGCGGCCCGCAGAACTTCCTCTCGGAAAATAAGCACTTCGCCAAGTCGGCGCTGGCGCTCTACCGGCCACAGCACTTCCTCGAACTCGTCGAGCGCTACGGCATCCCCTGGCACGAAAAGACGCTGGGGCAGTTGTTCTGCGACGGTTCGGCCCGCGCGATTCTGGACATGCTGCTGGCCGAGTGCAGCCGTGGCGGCGTCGAGCTTGTCCTGAACGCGCACGGGCTGGCCGTTGAGGCCACCTCCGGCGGGTTTCGCGTGGTGTCTTCACGGGGCGAGTTCACTGCCGCATCGCTGGTGGTGGCGACCGGCGGGCTTTCCATCCCCCAGCTGGGAGCCACCGGCCTGGGGTACGACCTGGCGCGCCAATTCGGTTTGAAAATAGTGGAACCCCGTCCGGCTCTGGTGCCGCTCGTACTGGGCGGCGCGGAGGCAGCATGGACCGCGCTGGCCGGGGTTGCCACCGAAGTGGAAGCCTGGGCCGGCGGCTCAAAAAACATGGTCCGCTTCCGGGAAAAGATGCTGGTCACGCATCGCGGCCTCAGCGGGCCGGTCATCCTGCAGGCGTCTTCCTACTGGCGGCCCGGCCAGACACTCGGAATGGATCTGGCTCCCGATGCCGAGGTCCTGTCCGCGCTCGTGGAGCCCGGTGCCCGGCGCGACGCGGCGGCGTTCAAGCAGGCGCTCCGCGCCGTGCTGCCCCAGCGGCTTGCGGGCTTTCTGGCAGAGACGGCCCCGCCTCAGGGCTGGTCCAACGTCGCGCTGGAAGCGTCCGAGCAGACGCTTCACCGCTTTGCGCTGCATCCAATCGGCACCGAGGGCTTTGAGAAAGCCGAAGTTACCGCCGGTGGTGTGGATACCAATGAGCTCCAGGCGCGGACCATGGAAGCGCGCTCGGCGCCGGGGCTGTTTTTCATCGGAGAAGTGGTGGACGTCACCGGCCATCTGGGCGGATTCAACTTCCAGTGGGCCTGGGCCTCGGCGGTGGCTGCGGGCAAAGCGGTGTAGGAAAGCAGCAAGTCAGCACGGTCTGAGCTGAGCGAAACTACTGCGCCGGTGGTGCCGGTGGCGCGCTGGGCTTGGCGGGCGGCGTCAGCACGAACCCCTTGCGCGCCAGGGCAAAGCCTTCCTGGGGAAGTTCGGCCTGCAAAAGCTGGTTTGCCGGGCCGGAGAATAGGTCGGTCTCGGCGCCGGCGATGGTCGCCACCATGTGGTGCACCGCGATGGGCTTGCCGTTCAGCGTCCCCTGCTCGTCGGCATACGTCGCAATCTGAACGGGCTCAATGGAGCCGCTCTTTTTGGGCAGAATGGCCCACAGATCGCGATTGTTCCGGGTAACCGCCAGGGTCAGCAGGGTTTCCAAAGCGCCGGGGTCAAAGTCGGGCAGAAAAACCGCAGCCGGGTGCGGCTCCAGGCGGGTGGTGGCGCTTTTGCCCCGGGCAGAGATGTTCAGCAGGATCTGCGCCGCATCCGGAGCCCCGGTCACCGAGACCGCCGCGCCGTTGACCGTGGCGCTCAATTGCACATGCCGCAACTGGTTGGCCGCGGAGAGCTGCTCGGTTTTGGAAAGAGCATATTCCAGTCCCGGCATGGCGATGCGGACCAGCGAGGTGGACTCGTAGCCATGGGGCGTGGTGACGAAGTTGAAGCTGGCCGTCCCCACGGGTTTGGCGTGCTGCGCAATCTCAAAGCTGCCCGACTGGCCCGAGGCGGCCGCCGGAGCAACGGAGAGAACCAAGGCAAGAAGCGCCGCAAGCGGCAGAAAAGCGAAATTGTGCGAACGTGAATGCGTCATTCCTGCCTGGTTAGACACGAATCGAGGGAAAGAGTTGTGGAAGGACAGTAGTCAGTGGTCAGTTTTCAGTGGGTCAAGGAAGAGCTGCACCTTCCCATCCTTTCCGTCTTTTTCTGCGGAAAGGATGGGATATGTTTCTCTTACGGTATCAACCGCTTACTGAACACTGATCACTGACTACTGACAACTGCTCTTAGCCCTTGGCCACGGCGAAGCGCCGGTTCACTTCGTTCCAGTTGATGACGTTCCACCATGCGGCCAGATAGTCGGCCCGGCGATTCTGGTACTTCAGGTAGTAGGCGTGCTCCCAGACGTCGTTGAGCAGGATCGGATAGAGGCCCTGCGAGAGCGGCGAATCCTGGTTTGGCGTGGTGACGATCTTGAGCTTGCCACCCTGGTAAATCAGCCAGCCCCAGCCGGAGCCGAACTGCTTGGCCGTGGCCTCGTTGAAGGCCTTCTTGAAGGCCTCGTAATCACCAAAGTCAGCGGTGATCTGCGCGGCAATGGCGCCCGTGGGCGCTCCGCCCACGCCGGCCGAGCCCACCGGGCCCATCAGCTTCCAGAAGGCGGTGTGGTTGGCGTGGCCGCCGCCGCTGTTGCGAACGCCGGTGCGGATCTCCTCGGGCACCTGGCCCAGGTCCCGGATCAGATCGTCAATCGGCTTGGCGGCCAGCTCGGGGTAGTTGGCTACGAGACCATTGACGTTGTTCACATAGGTCTGGTGATGCTTGTCGTGGTGCAGGTGCATGGTTTCTGCGTCGATGAACGGTTCCAGGGCGGCGTAGTCGTAAGGCAGCGGTGCGAGTTCATAAGCCATAGGGGAAATCTCCTTCGTTCGGATTCTACTGTTGGTGCAGGCGGATACCTGCCGTAATAATCAAGCGGATTGTACGCGGCGGGAGAAGGAGTACCCTTCCCACCCCGCGTCCTAACCCTGTACTTGGATGGATGCGGAAAGAAGCGGCAAGGGTGCGGGAAAGTTGCCGGACTCGGCATATTTGCAAGGACTTAACGCTACCAGCCCCGGCCCGCGGGTCCGAGCCCCGGAGTGATGGACTATGATGGGCGCGTCCATCGTAGGGCCTCCAGCTCAATCGTCCGAGGTGAGATGTGTTCCGTTCCCGCGATTTCCGCAACATCCTCCAGCGTTTCGTTGTCGGCGTTTCAATTCTTGCCGTTGCGTCCTTGGCGGCCGCCGGGCAAACCTTGGCTGAGAACGTCCAGCAACCATCGCTCATTGAAGGGTCTGAAGCCCGTGACCAGTTGAATGAGGGCGTGAAAGCGTACAAGGCTGCTCACTACGATGAGGCTGTCGCCCGCTTCCAGAAAGCGGCGGAACTGGACCCTGGTCTGCTGATGGCCAAAAAGTACCTGGGCGTTGCTGTGGCGCAGACCGTGATCCCCGGACTGGATACGCCGGAAAACCTGATGGCCGCACAACGCGCCATCGACGCTTTGCAGCAGGTCCTGGCCGAGGACTCGCACGATGTGAACGCCATGAAGCAGATCGCGGGCATCTTTTTCAGCGTCAAGAACCTGGACGACGCCAAAGCGTGGCAGAAGAAGGTGCTGGACGTTGATCCCAAGGACCCCGAGGCGGCTTATACCATTGGCGTGATCGACTGGACCATGGCGCACCAGAATGCGCTCAAGGCGCTGATTCAGGCTGGCATTCAGGACGACGGCGAGGGCAACATCAAAGCTCCCGCGGAGGCGCTGGAGGTCATCAGGGTGCAAAACGCCGCGCTGGTGGAGGAAGCCCTGGAGTATCTCCACCAGGCCGTGGAGAACCGGCCCGATTACGGCAATGCCATGGCCTACCTGAACCTGGTCTACCGGCGCAAGGCCGATGTGGACTGGGGCAACGAGGCGGCCCGCAAGGACGATGTGGCTCAGGCGATGGCGTGGATGCGCAAGTCGATGGCCGCGCACAAGGCCAATGAAGAGAAGCAGAACCCCAAGCCTGGTTCGGCGCAGCCGTAGATTGCTTTGGCTGGTGGACTATCATAAATTGTCCGTTGATCGAAGCGGGGCGCTCGCTTTGGTTACAATGGAAAACGATTGTTTTGTTCCAGTAAATTGATTTACCGGGACATTCTCCAGCAGACCGAAAGGAAATTCCACACCACATGACTTCCAGCCTCGCGGAACTCTCTCTCGACGAACTGTCCATCGATACCTTGCGGCTTCTTGCCGTTGACACCGTGGAGAAGGCCAAGAGCGGCCACCCCGGTGCCCCGCTGGGCTGCGCGCCCATCGCCTATCTGCTGTTTCACAAGCTGATGAAGCACAATCCGGCGCACGCCAAGTGGGCGGACCGGGACCGGTTTGTTCTGTCGAACGGCCATGCTTCGTCGCTGCTGTATTCGTCGCTGTTTCTGTCCGGCTACGATGTGACGCTGGACGACCTGAAGAGCTTCCGGCAGTGGGGATCGCGCACTCCCGGCCACCCGGAGCGCGGCGATACAGACGGTGTGGAAGTGACCACCGGGCCGCTGGGCCAAGGTGTGGCCATGGCTGTGGGCATGGCGATTGCGGAGAAGCATCTGGCCGCGGTGTATAACCGTCCCGGTTTCGAGGTAGTGAACCACGCCACCTTTGCCCTGCTGGGCGACGGCGATTTGATGGAAGGCGTTTCGCACGAGGCAGCCTCTCTGGCCGGCACGCTGGGCTTGGGCAAGCTGATTTTTCTCTATGACGACAACTCGATCTCGCTCGACGGTCCCACCAAGCTGAGCTACACCGAGGACGCGCTGGAGCGCTTCGAGGCCTACCACTGGCACGTACAGCGGGTTGCGGACGGCAACGACATCAAGGCCATTGAGGCGGCCATCGCGGCGGCCAAGGCGGAGACGAGCAAGCCGTCGATCATCGCGGTGCGCACCATCATCGGCTACGGCAGCCCCAAGGCGGGCAGCAACAAGAGCCACGGTGAGCCGCTGGGCGCGGTCGACGTGGTGGCTACCAAGAAGTTCTTCGGCTTCCCTGAGGATCAGAGCTTCTATCTGCCCGAGAATGCCCTGGCCAACTGGCGCAAGGCGCAGCCGCGCGGCGCGGAGCTGGAGTCGGCATGGAAGGCGCTCTTTGCCGGTTATACGGCGGCGTTCCCAGAGCTGGCAGCAGAGTTTGAGCGCACCCAGAAGGGTGTGCTGAAGGCCGGCTGGGAGAAGGCGATTCCCAGCTTCCCGGCAGACAAGCCGCAGGCCACGCGCAATGCGGGCGGCGTGATCATGAACGCAATTGCTGGCGAAGTGCCGGAGTTGTTTGGCGGAGCCGCCGACCTGACCTCTTCCACCAAGACCATCTTCAAGCCGGGCGCCAACTTCCATGAGGATCCGGCCGGCCGTAACGTCTTCTTTGGCGTGCGCGAGTTCGGCATGTGCGCCGCGGTCAACGGAATGGCCGCTCACGGCGGGCTCATTCCTTTCGGATCGACGTTCTTCGTGTTCTCCGACTATGCCAAGCCGGCCATCCGGCTGGCGGCGCTCATGCAGGTGCAGTCGCTGTTCGTCTTCACCCATGACTCCATTGCCCTGGGCGAGGATGGACCGACCCACCAGCCAGTCGAGCAATTGCTTGGCCTCCGCGCCATTCCGGGGCTCACGGACTTCCGCCCGGCCGACGCCAATGAGACGGCGGCTGCATGGCGGCTTGCCCTGGAACGCAAGGGACCAAGCTTCTTCGCGCTCAGCCGGCAAAACCTGCCGGTCATTGATCCGGCGGTGCACGACGTCTATGCCGGTGTGAGCAAGGGCGCTTACATTCTGCAGGATGTCGAAAACCCGCAGGTGGTTCTGCTGGGCGCGGGCTCCGAGGTGTGGCCTGCTCTGGAAGCCGCCAAGCTGCTGGCAGCCGAAGGCATCCGCGCGCGGGTGGTCAGCTTCCCGAGTTGGAAGGTCTTCGAGGAGCAGACGGCGGAGTACAAGGCAAGCGTGCTGCTGTCAGGCGTGCCCAAGTTGGCCATCGAGGCCGGTTCCACGCTGGGCTGGTGGAAGTTCACCGGCACGGACGGCGACGTGATCGGGCTGGATCGCTTTGGCGCCTCGGCGCCGGGTCCGAAGGCCATGGCGGAACTTGGTTTTGGTGCGGACAACATTGCCGCCCGAGCCAAGAAGCTGGTTAAGTAAACAGTTGTCAGTGATCAGTTGTCAGTTTTCAGCACTTATAGTGCCGGTGATCAGGGTTGGGGCCGAGGCGAGTTTCTCCGCCGCAGACTGATCACTGGCCGCTGATCACTGACCACTGTTCCGAAAGGAACGTACTTTGAAACTTGTCATCGCTTCCGACCACGCGGGATTTCCTCTCAAAGAGGAGGTTCGAACCTATTTGGCCAAGGCTGGGCACGAGGTAGTCGATCTGGGCGCTTACAACGCCGAACCGTCGGATTATCCCGACTTTGCCGAAAAGGTGGGTTTGGCCTTGAAGCAAGGCGTGGCTCCTCGCGGCATCCTCATCTGCGGCTCGGGAGTGGGCGTATGCGTGGCGGCCAACAAGATTCCCGGGATTCGCGCCGGCATGTGCCACGACACCTACTCGGCCCACCAGGGCGTGGAGCACGACGATATGAACGTGATCGTGCTGGGCGCCCGCATCATTGGCTCAGCGCTGGCCTTCGAGTGTGTGAATGCCTTCCTGGGCGCCAAATTCATCGCCAAGGAAGAGCGGTTTGTGCGCCGGTTCAACAAGGTGCTGGCCATCGAAGCCAAATACCAGTGCGGAGACGGCTTCAAGAACCCGGCATAAAGCCTGTCGAACGACGATGTGCAAGGAAGGGTACGGGGTTTACCCCGTACCCTTCCTTGCACGGACCTGAAGATCCAAAAAATCAAATGAGCGCGTAAGCGCGGAGCAGAGGCGCCGATGTTCCCCTTCGACGTGATTCTCTTCGATGTGGGCGGAGTTCTGCTCACCAATGGCTGGGACCGCAACGAGCGTGCGCAGGTCCTGGTGCAGTTCCAACTGGACTGTGCGGCTTTCGAGGCCCGGCACGCGCAGGTCTATCGTGCCTGGGAGCAGGGCGCCATTTCAGTAGCCGCCTACCTGGATGCAACCGTCTTCTGCGAACCGCGTCCCTTCTCCCGCGACGAGTTCTTTGCCGCCATCTGTGCCAACTCCAAGCCGCTCCCCAACGGGGCGCTGGGAATCCTTGGCGAACTTGCTGCATCTGGTATGTACATGCTCGGAGCGCTGAACAACGAGGCGCGGGAAACGAACGAATATCGTTTCCGGCACTTCGGTTTGTGGAACTCCTTCCGGGTGGCGCTGACTTCCTGCTACCTGGGACAGCGCAAGCCGGAGCCGGTGATGTACCAGCGGGCGCTGGATATTCTGGGCCGTCCTGCGGGGCGGATTCTGTTCATCGACGACCGCGAAGAGAATGTTGCGGCCGCGACGGATGCCGGGATGAAGACGATATCTTTTCAGGATGCGGACGCCCTGCGGCGCGAACTGGAGATGCTGGGAGTTTTGTAGCGGTTCGGGATCAGGAGGCAACGATGCAACTGGGATTGATTGGCCTGGGCAAGATGGGCGGCAACATGGCCGAGCGGCTGCGCGCGGGCGGCCATCAGGTGGTGGGCTTTGACTTCAGCCCCGAAGCGGTGGCCCGGCTCTCGGCCACAGGGAATGTGGGTGCGACAACCCTTCCGGAACTCGTCCAAAAGCTGAAGGCTCCGCGGGCCATTTGGATCATGGTGCCGCAAGGCAGCCCAGTCGATCAGACGATTGCGAATCTTGAGCCCCTTTTGAGTCCTGGCGATATCCTGATCGACGGCGGCAACTCAAATTACAAAGACACCGTGCGCCGCCACAAGGAAGTGACCGCAAAGGGCTTCCAATTTGTGGATGTGGGCACCTCGGGAGGCGTGTGGGGCGTGAAAGAGGGCTATAGCATGATGATCGGCGGCGACAAGGAGCCGGTCGAGTTTTTGCGGCCCATCTTTGAGGCATTGGCGCCGGCGCCGGACAAGGGCTGGGGGCACGTGGGGCCGGCCGGCTCGGGTCACTTCGTGAAGATGATTCACAACGGCATCGAGTACGGCATGATGCAAGCCTATGCCGAGGGCTTCACCATCCTGGAGAAGAAACAGGAGATGGACCTGAACCTGCCGCAGATCGCCCAAATTTGGCGCTACGGCAGCGTGGTGCGCAGTTGGCTACTGGATTTGACGGCCGACGCCCTGGCCAAGAACCCCGCGCTGGAAGGGCTTGAAGCCTTTGTCGAGGACTCCGGCGAGGGCCGGTGGACAGTCTTCGAAGCCATCGAACTGAATGTGTCCGCGCCCGTGATTACCGAGTCGTTGATGCGCCGCATCCGCTCGCGCGAGCAAAATAACTTTACGGACCGAATGCTGGCGATCATGCGCAACGAGTTCGGCGGACACGCGGTAAAAAAGGATTGACCGAGTGAGTAAGTTAGCTGTTTTTGCTAGCGCTTGAAAAGCGCCGGGAGGCAAGACAAAGTATGACGACGATTCAAATGAATGTGCGTCCCGAGGACCTTCAGCAGGTTCCCCAGGGTCATGAAAGGATTCCCGGCCCGGGGATTCTGGTGATTTTTGGCGCTTCCGGCGACCTGACCAAGCGCAAGCTGCTGCCCGCGCTCTTCCACCTGGAGCAAGCCGGCCTGCTGCCTGAGAAATTTGCGATTGTCGGCGTGGCGCGGCGGCCTCTGGGCGACGAGTTTGCCCAGGATATGCGCGCCGGTATCGTCGAGTTTGGCGACGTCGAGGCGAGCGACCCCAAGCTTGAGCGCTTCGTAAAAAACATCAGCTACTTCCCGCTCAAGTTCGATACGCTGGAGGATTACGCCGGGCTGGAAGTTGAGTTGGACCGCATCGCAAAAGAGAAGGGCATTTGCGGCGACCGGCTGTACTATCTAGCCACGGCGCCGGAGTTCTTTGCCCAGATTGTGGAGAACCTGGGCGCGCAGGGCATGGCGCAGCCGGATTGCGGCAAGGCGGCGATTGTCATTGAAAAGCCCTTTGGCCACGACCTGGATTCGGCCCGCGAGCTGAACCGCCAGGTGAATGCCGTCTTCCATGAGAGCCAGGTCTTCCGCATCGACCACTACCTGGGCAAAGAGACGGTGCAGAACATCTTGGTCTTCCGCTTTGCCAACGGAATCTTCGAGCCCATCTGGAACCGCAACTACATCGACCACGTGCAGATTACCGTCGCTGAAACGCTGGGCGTCGAGGGCCGCGGGCCTTTCTATGAGAAGGCCGGGGCGCTGCGCGATGTGGTGCAGAACCACATGATGGAGCTGCTGAGCCTGGTGGCCTTGGAGCCGCCCTCCAGCTTTGAGGCGGAGAGTGTGCGCCGCGAGAAGCTGAAAGTGTGGAAGGCGATTCCGTCGATTCCCATTCTGAATGCCGTGCGTGGGCAATACGGGCCCGGCGAGATCAACGGGAATCCGGTGGCGGGCTATCGCAGCGAGGAGCGGGTCAGTCCCCAATCGGGCACCGAGACCTATGCTGCCGTGAAGCTGGAGATCGAAAACTGGCGCTGGGCCGGGGTTCCGTTCTATCTGCGCGCCGGCAAACGGCTGCAAAAGCGGGCCACGGAGATCAGCATCCAGTTCAAGCAGCCGCCCCTGTTGATCTTTGACCGGATCTCGGCCAGCGCGGCCTGCCAGGTGATCCAGCCCAACCTGCTCACCATTCGCATCCAGCCGGACGAAGGCATTTCGCTGCGCTTCGGCGCCAAGGTGCCCACGACTCCGGAGATGGACGTGTGCCCGGTGAATATGGACTTCGACTACGAGGCCGCGTTCGGCAAGTCGAGCGCCAACGGCTACGAGCGGCTGCTGCTGGACGCCATGCTGGGCGACCAGACGCTGTTCTCGCATCGCGATGGCGTGGAGACCAACTGGGCTCTGTACGACCCGATCCTTAGCGCCTGGGCCGAGAAGACTCCGACGACCTTCCCCAACTACGACGCGGGTTCGTGGGGCCCGGAGTGCTCCGATCATCTGATCGCGCACGACGGCCATTCGTGGCGGAACGATCTGGGGAGGAAGGCGTAGAAGCAGCGGGGTTCGCGCGGTAACGGAGTTTGCGGAGTTAGCGAGCTTGTAAAAAGCTATAAAGAACTGTAGATATGCGTGCCCACCTTCGGCGCAGTTTTCCCGCGCCGAAGGTGAGGAACACAGCAGTAGATGTTTAGAATCCGCTCGCGTTTGCATGCCCCGAAAAGTATGCACTTGCGAGCGCATCTCCCGCCGCCGTCTTCTTGTCTTTTCCCCACGTCCAATACATCCCAAGATAGGCGTAGTTCTCCGTCTGGCCGGCGACGGAGTGCCCATACGCAAAGAGCAACTGGGTGTTCGGGTTTTTGAAGTGGTAGTAGCCGCCCGCGTCGATCATGGTGGAGGCCTGCGTCTGCGCCGCGGCCAAGCCCTCCCGAGCATGCGAAAAGACCTCAGCCCCCAGTTCCAGCCGTTTGCCGGCCTCCCGCTTGATCAACATTCCGCCATAGGGAAAGCTGCGGTATTGAGTTTGTTGAACTACGGCATAGCCCGCCCCACCGCAGGTGGTCCAGGGGCCTAAGTCCTTTTCGACCCAAAGAGGAAGCTTGTACCAGACCCGTCCCACACCCAATCCTTTGGTGGCATCTCCCGTGGGAATCTCCAGCATGGGAAAGGTGCCAATCTGCGGCCGGCGTTTGGTTTGCTGGATGAACCCGTACTTCACGCCGAGTTCCATATCCGTGAGTCCGAAGGCGCTGGAGCCGGTTCCGGCGGGGAGATAGACAGGGTTGTTCGAAGGGACGCTGCCGCCCAGGGGCAGGATGGCGTGAATCTGCACGTTGGGCAGGGCGCCCCAGTTGAACTCGAACGCCGGCCCCGTCGGGGCAAGTGCCACCGGAGTGCCGTCCACGGTGCCGAAGATGTAGAACTCGTAGTGCTTGAAATCCACCGGAACCGGATCGTCGGTTTGAAACGGCGGCCCCTGCGCCCAGAGCCCAGGAGCGGCGACGAACAAGAGCAGGGCCAGCGTCAGCCGTAAAAACGGGAAAGCGTTCTTCATGGACTCTCCTCAACGGGGCTCACAAGAGGAGATGTCCTGGCGGCGATGGCGGATGCGCTCTATTCGCGGATGATTTTGACGAAGATGCCGTCGGGCAGTTCGCCGCCCAGCAGGTGGACCACGCCGTCCTTCACATAGCCTTCGAGAATCTGGCGTGCGGGTTTGGCAGCCGGCTGCAGTGCGGGGCGGCTTGCCGCGGGGCTGGCCGGTCGGCTCACAAGCTGACTCGCTGGTTCGGCAACCGGCCGTCCCATGCCGCGATCCATGGCCTCGTTGGCTAGCCGGTCGGCTTCCTTGTTGCCGCCGCGCAGGGTGTGGCGCATCTCAAAGCGCTCCAGGCTCCGGGACATGCGTTTGGCCTCTTCCCACAGGGGGCGCAGGCCGGGGCTGTTCACTTTGTACTTGCCCTGCATCTGCTTGACCATCAACTCGGAGTCGGAAATAACGCGCAGGTGCTTGGCGCCGTGCTCGACGGCCCAGACCAGAACCGCCAGCAGGCCGTGGTATTCGGCGTAATTGTTGGTCTGATTGCCAAGAAATTCACTCAATTCGGCCACCACATGGCCCTTGGCGTCTTCCACAACGGCGCCAAAGCCGGAGGGGCCGGGGTTACCGCGGGAGCCGCCGTCGCAGTGAGCGGTGAACCAGGCTTCGGTGGCGCTGGCGGAGGAGTCTGCGGGAGTATCGAAAAGATTTCCGTTCATCGCTCTCTAGTGTACCGGGCAAGAGCGGAATCAGGGCCCTCCAAAGGGCCATGACGGCTCACCAAAGGGGCATGGCGGCGTCTATTCGTGTACAGATAGATCTCATTTCCCGGGAGCGGAGACTGATGGCAACGGATGCGGTGATTTACCCGGCTTCCCCGATTGCAGCCCCGGCAAGTTTGGCCTGGCCGGTGGGGAGGAGGGTACAATCCTCCCCAGGTATGGGTGGAGCCACGGCAACGAAGGAACCGAAGACCGCGCAGGAACGCATGCAGGCTCGTGCGCCGGAGATGGAGCTGATTCGCGAGGCCCAGGCGGGTTCGCGGGCGGCGTTTGACGCCTTGGTGCGCCAATATGAGCACCAGGTGCTGCGCTTGGCCCTGCACCTGACCGGCTCCGAGCACGACGCCGAGGATATTTACCAGGAAGCTTTTCTGAAGGCCTTCCGGTATATCGGGAATTTCCGCTTCGAGTGCTCGTTCTACACCTGGATTTACCGGATTGTGACCAACCTCTGCTTGGACCAGATGCGGCGCAAGAAGACGCGCCGCGAGGACCACGCCGTGGTAATGGACCACTCCGGGGACGAGATTGATCTGTTGGCCAACGTCTCCGATGACCGGTCGTTCTCCAACCCAGCCAAGGAACTGGATCGCAAGGTGCTGGGCGAGAGGATTCAAGCGGCGCTGACCAAGCTGACGCCGCGGGAACGGATGGTTTTTGAGCTGAAGCACTACCAGGGGCTCCGCCTGCGCACCATTGGAGAGATGCTGAACACCACGGAAGAGACAGCCAAGAACACGCTCTTCCGGGCGACCAAAAAGTTGAGAGTGCAGTTGGCGGGATTGCGGTAGAGAAGCTCTGGGCAATTCCCTCGTTTTGGGATGCCGGACATTCAGGGCGAACGGCAGGACTTTTTGAGGCTGGAAGGACGTAGCGATGAATTGCGAACTAGCACAGGAGCGGATTGTGACGGCCGCGTATGGAGAGCTTCCCGACGAGCAGACCCACGAGCTGGAGCATCATCTGGCCGGCTGTGAAGAGTGCCAGGCGGAGCGGGAACAACTGCAGGCGTTGAAACTGCTGGCGGAAGCGTATCCGGTGAGGGAGCCGGACGCCAATCTGGTGGCCCGCTCGCGGCAGCGGCTGGAAGAAGCTCTGGATGCTCTTCCGCCCAAGCGCTGGTATGAACGGCTGAGCCAGCGGATGTGGAACAGCTTTGCCAATCTGCAGGCCGCTCCGGTGGCCGCTGGCCTGCTGCTGTTGGCCGGGGTCGGGGCGGGCAGTTTTGGCGGCTATGAGTTGGCGCAGAACCGTGCTTCCCACGCCGCCGCGGCGCAGGCAGCCCAGGCGGCCAAGGTGCAGGCGATGGCCGCGCCGGCCGAGACGGCCAGCATTGCCAACATCTCCAGCATTGTGCGGCAACCGAACAGTCAAATGGTCGAAGTGCACTACAACCAGGTGGTGCCGCAGCAGATTAAGGGGTCGCTGAACGATCCGGCCATCCGGCAGTTGCTGATGGTGGCGTCGGAGAATTCGGCTTCGGCCGGGGTGCGGGACGACTCGGTGGGCCTGATGGCGGCCGAGTGCAAGGCGGGCCACAGCTGCCAGGCGGCGGGCATTCGCGATGCGCTGATGGTGGCCTTGCGCTACGACAAGAACGCCGGGGTGCGCGAAAAGGCGCTGCAGGGCCTGGAGCCCTATGTGGCCGAGGATGTGCGGGTGCGCGATGCGGTGCTGGAAGCGCTGATGAACGACACCGATCCGCGGATCCGGACCGCGGCCATCAACATTCTGGAGCCGGTGGAAGCCGATACCAGCGTGCGGCAGGTGCTGCACACGGTGGCCAACTCTGACCGGAATCCGTATATCCGGACTGTTTCCCGGCAGGTATTGAGCCGGGTTCCGGAAATTCAGTAGTCATCAGCCTTAACCTTTTCGGAACCTCGCCGTCTAGAAGAGCGCGGACCGGGAAGGCAGGACGCAGTTGCAGGAGAAGAAGCCATGAAGCACATTTTGAGGCCGTACCTGAGTCTTGGATTCGTCGTGTTGTTGGGATTGGTAGCCGCCGTGGTGGTTACGCCGCCAGGGGCCGCTGCCCAGGCCAGGCAGATGATCGGGCTGCTGCGCTTGCCCAACCCGTTGTTGCTCCACTCCGGCTCCCAGGGCTACCTGGGCGTCGATGTGGCGGATGTGGACCAGGAGAAGGCACAGGTTCTGAAGCTCAGAGAGATGCGCGGAGCGGTGATCACGCTGATCGATCACGATGCGCCGGCCGGGCAGATCGGACTGAAAGTCAACGATGTGGTGCTGCAGTTGAACGGGCAGAGCGTGGAGGGTGCCGAGCAGTTGCGGCGCATGCTGCGCGAGATTCCCGCGGGGCACAAGGCAAGCTTGTTGATCAGCCGTGATGGTAACCAGCAGACGCTGACCGCGCAACTGGTGGACCGCAAAGCCATGGAGCACGACGTCTGGAACAAGATTGGCAACGGCGGTGACGTGTTCATGGCCGCTCCGGGGATGGGGATTCTCTCCGGCGGGGGCGACGGGTCGGTGCCCGGCGGCTTCCACATGCCAATCTTCGGCAGCAGCCTGAACGTGGGCGCGCTCGTTGAGCCGCTGACCTCGCAGATGGCCGAGTACCTGGGCGTACCCAGCGGCCTGATGGTGAAGCAGGTGGCGCGCAAGAGCGAGGCCGCCGCGGCTGGGCTGAAGGCCTTCGACGTGATTCTCAAGGTGGGGCCCGAGGGCATCAACACGCTCTCGGACTGGGACCGCGCACTGCATGCCAACCAGGGCAAGCAGGTGCAGGTGACCGTCTTGCGTGACAGAAAGCAGCAGACGCTGACCCTGCAGGTGGACTCGAAGCATCGCGGCGAGCTCGAGATTGAAGAGCTCTTCCCTGGCGGCGTCTGCCCGCTGGTGGCTGGGGCCGATCCTGCATTTAGCCAGGATTTGGCCAAAACCCTGCGCGATCAGCTGGGGGACTTGCAGGTCGAGATCAATCCGCAGCAGGCCGAGGAGATGCGCAAACAAGCCGAAAAGCTGCGCGACGGCCTGAAGAGCGAGAATTTCAAGCTCGACCAGAAGCAGCTCAACGATTTGAAGCAGCAGATGGATGCCTTCCGCAAAAGCTTCAAGAGCTTCAAACCGGAAGACTTCAAGCTGGACCAGAAACAGATGGATGAACTGAAGCAGCAGATGGACCAGATGAAGCGCCAGATGGAAGAGATGCAGGCCCCCGCCTTCGGCAACCGCTTGTGAGCGCTCGCCGTCACCACCACAGACAGGGCGCCGCCGGAGTTCCCGGTTGGCACCCTTTGTGTTTCTGATGTGTGGGTCCGCCGATGGAAGCCCCGCAGCGGAGTGTGATTCAATGGGAAGGATGGCAATTTCCCGTAAATCGACCCTGCGCGGACGCTGGAAAGCGGCAACGCGGAAGGTTCGCGAACTGATGATGGTGGGCAGAGCGCTGGTTTCCACCGGCCACCCGGTGCTGGCGCAGATTGTGCCCGCGCGTTTCTGCAACCTCTCCTGCGGCTACTGCAACGAGTACGACAAGGTGTCGGAACCGGTGCCGCTGGAAGAGATGTACCGGCGCATCGACCATCTGGGACGGCTGGGAACGGCCATGATCGGCCTGTCAGGCGGCGAGCCGCTGACCCATCCCGACCTGGACGATATCATCCGCCGCATCCGGAAGACCGGGGCGATTGCCGGCATGATCACCAACGGCTATCTCTTGAACGTTGCCCGGATCGAGCGGCTGAACAAAGCCGGTTTGGACCACATGCAGATCTCCATCGACAACCTGCAGCCGGACGACGTGTCGATGAAGAGCCTGAAGGTGCTGGACAAGAAGCTGCAAATATTGTCCGAGTACGCCGAATTCCACGTGAACATCAACTCCGTAGTGGGCGGCGGCTTCAAGAATCCCAATGACGCACTGGTGATCGGCCGGCGGGCTCTGGAACTCGGCTTTGAATCGACGATCGGGATCATTCACGACGGCAGCGGGCAGTTGAAGCCGCTCCTGGAGGAAGAGTCCAAGGTCTACTTCGAGATGACCAACCGGAAGAAGACCAACTACGCGCGCTTCGACAAGTTCCAGGAAGCGATTGCCTTGGGGCGTCCGAACGATTGGCGCTGCCGGGCCGGATCGCGCTACCTGTATATCTGCGAGGATGGGCTGGTGCACTATTGCTCGCAGCAGCGCGGCTTCCCGGGCGTGCCCATCGCCGACTACACCACGGCCGACGTAAAACGGGAGTTCCTGACCGCCAAGAGCTGCTCGCCCAACTGCACCATCGGTTGTGTGCACCGGATCAGCTACATCGACCACTGGCGCGCACCGCAGACCAACACCGTGACGCCGGGCGGCGAAAAGACCGCGGAGCCGCAGTTGGTGAATATTCAGCTCTGAGGCTGAACAGCAGGACAATTCGAGACAGAAAAGAGCGGCGCATCCCGATGGGGTGCGCCGCTCTTTTCTGCGTTTTGAGAAATATTACCTGCCGGCGAGCTTTTTGGCCGGCGCTTTCGCGGAGGCGGTGTTGGCCAGGGCCTCGTCGAGCATCTGGTAGAGCCGGCTGCGGTCCACGACCTCAACAAAGGGCGCGCCCTTGCTGGCGGCAGTGACCACCCAGATGGTCGGCGTGTGGTCGAGTCCCACGCGCTGGCCGAGTGCGTAGTCGGTTTTGACCAGCGAGGCCAGCTTGCCCTGGGGGTCGATGGCGAAGGGTAAGACGACGCCGTGGCCGGAAGCGAACTTCTCAGTGAACTTGCGCAAAACCTCGAGGCTGGTAATGGAATTCTGGTTGGCGAAGACCTGATCGCGATACTCGTCGCCCAGGTTCTTGTTCTTGGTGTCGAACCAGCGGGCATTCACGGCCGCGTCCATGCTCCAGGCATGCTGGGGCAGCGGGAAATCGTGACGCACCAGGGGAATCTTGTACTTGGCCGCAGCCTCTCGGAGCAGAGGATTGGCGCGGGCGCAGTCCGGGCACTCCATGTCCTCGAACTCGATGATGGCCACGCGGGCGCCGGCAGGCGGATGGAGGGCGGAGGCGTCGTGCACCTGTGTCTTGGGCGGTCCACCAAACTGGGCGTGAGCCCCGGCGGCAGCTACCATGAAAAACGCGGCAGAAGCGAGGCTGAGTGAAAGCGCGATCCGGTTCTTACGTGTCCGGAAGGGATGGGCAAGGCAAAAGAAGCGATGCATAGGGATTGGACGGCTCCTTACTGCTCATTGTAACGGGAGAAAATGGGAAAAGTTGTGGCCTATTATTGCCGGTCGCGGCGGCGGGCGGCCATCCATTGCCGCCACTTGTAGTCGGCGAAGACCGAGGCGGCGACGAGTACGAGAGCGAGGATGCCGAGGAAGATCTTCATGGCATCTTCAGGATCGCATGGGAAGGGGCGATGTGGTTGATGGAATTGCATTGCTTTTTAACTGGACGCATGTCATAATTCGCCGAAATGGGGGCGAAAATGGAAGTCCTCGCGAATAGTGATACCAGCTTCCTGCGTGCAGTTGTCGACCTTGGACTTAGATCTTCCGCGGCGAGGTTGCACTATGAGCTGGGTCGTTTTTTCAACGGAGTTTCCCTGTATGGGAAATCTGTCCTTGATATTGGCGGAGGGGATGGTATCTTCTCGGTTGGCGCCGCGTCTCTGGGGGCCGCGCGAGTTGTCTGCCTGGAGCCGTTGAGTGATGGAAGTACAGATACCGCCCGCGACTCGTTCAATAAACTTAGGCAAAGTGTGCCTGGTCCGTTCGACATTGAGCTACAATGGTTAACCTTTCAGGAATTTCATTCCTCTGAGCACTTCGATGTCATCTTTTTGCATGATTCCATTAATCATCTAGACGAAAAGGCTTGCGTGCGCTTGCGCTCCGATGAAAAGGCGCTCGCAACTTACCAGGCACTGGCGCGCAAGCTGTACGACCTTACTAACCCGGGTGGCTATCTCATAGTATGTGACTGCAGCAACCGAAATTTGTTCGGAGATATGGGCGTGACAAACCCCTTCGCAAGACCCATAGAGTGGAATAAACACCAAGCACCAATGACATGGATACAATTATTCAAAAGCGCCGGATACTCAGACCCAATTGTTAACTGGACTTCATTCAACACGCTAAGAACTCCCGGACGGCTGCTTCTTGGCAATCCGGCGGCAGCTTATCTGACTTTGAGCCATTTTCGATTAATGATGCGCAAGGGCGCCAGCGAATAAGTGCGACTGTATCTCAAGCAATAGCTTCATCCAAAGGAGCGGACTTCACCGCCGCGCGCTGTGTGCGCAGCGGTGAAGGTGGGGCTCTCGCCTGCTTGGCTCCTTAGCGCCCGACGACCAGAACCGTAAAGGTACCGGGGACGATGGACGGATAGGGGTGCGGGTTCGCAGCGGTTGGCGCGGGACGAGGGCCGACTTCGGCGGTGACTAGGTAGATACGGTCGGTGGCCGCGTCGTAGGCCATGGTGCGCGCGCCCTTCTGGGTGGGCAGGCTCTCGATGGTGGGATAGCCGGGCGCTCCGGCATCAACCACGGACAGAATGCCGTCTCCGGAGGAGGCAAAGGCCAGCTTGTGGGCCGCATCCCAGCCGGCTGCGTCGGGACCGTCGCCAATGGCGGGGTTGGCCAAGGTTTTGCCGGTATTGGCATCCACTACACCCATCTTCTTGCCATCGCAGACCGGGAACAGGCGGGCGCCGGCGGCGTCATAGGCCAGGCCGGAGGGCGACTCGCAGTCTTTGAGCGCCCACTCGGCGAACTTGGCTCCGAGCGGCCATGCCGCTAGCTTGTCGCCCTTGGCGTCGAGGCGGACAATCTCGTTCTTGTCTTCGATATTGACGAAGATCGTGCCTTTGCCGTCGGCCACCGGAAACTCGGGCTTACCGGGCAGGGGGAGGGTGACAAGCACCTTGCGCGTGGCGGCGTCGATGACGGTGGTGTCCTTGCTGCGCCCGTTGAAGGCCCAGACGGTCTGGGTGACCGGCTCAAAGAGGATGCCGTCGGGGTTGGTTCCGGCGGGGATGGTGGCCACGGTAGCCAGGGTGGCGCGGTCAAAGACCACCACCGCGTTTGCTTTGCCGTCGGAGATGTAGCCGAACTTGCCAGCGTCATCGAAGGCCACGCCGTGGGTGCCCTTGAGACCAGTGATGCCGCCGACAGGCTTGCCGGTCTCGGTGTCGACCACATCGACCTTGGCACCGTGGGTCAAGTAGAGACGATGGGCCGGGGAGTCAACGGCGAGATAATCCCATCCGCCTTCGCCGCCCAGCTTCCAGCGGTCCAGAATCTTGTAAGGCTGCTGCCCCGCAAGCAGGGCAGGGGCGGCCAGCAGGCCGCACAGCAGGGCCGCGGCAACCAAGGGCCGGGCAAAATGACTTGAACTGCGCTGATTGGGCATGGAAAGCTCCATAGGGATCTCGGTGAGGATTTGAGACACATTCACCGGCGACAAGAAGTGTGCCATAGCCGGGTTAAATCATGCTGAAGGCAAGGAGTTTGCTACTTTTGCTGCCAGGGGTAGCCGCACAGTCACGGTTGTGCCGCGGTCGGGCGAATCGGGATCGGCCTGACTGGCGATGGTGACGGAACCTCCGGCTCTTTCGGCAATGGCCTTGCAGATGGCCAGTCCCAGACCAGTACCGCCGGTGGAGCGGGCACGCGCTGGGTCGCCGCGATAAAAGCGGTCGAATACGTAAGGCAAGGCGTCGGGGTCGATGCCGTCGCCGTGGTCCCGAATTCGCAACTCGGCGGTCCCAGCCTTCTGTGCCAGGTGGATCTCGACGAGGGTTTCTGCCGGGCTATGCTGCAGTGCATTGAGCAACAGGTTGGAGACCAGCAGCAAGCAATCTTCGGCGATCAGAGGGACCAGGCTCACGCCAGAGACGGCAGTCGCCACCTCGACCTTGACGCCGCGCAGTGAGGCAAAAGTCTCCAACTGGGCAACAGCACTCTCCAGGCACTCAGCCAGGTCGGAGGACGGCTGCGGGCCGGAGCCGGTCGTCGCGTTCTCTTCGCGAGCCAGGGTGAGCATTTTGGCCACAATCTGCTCCAGGCGCAGGGAGTCAGACAGGCAGCGTTCCAGTCCAGCCTCGTACTCGGCGGGCGTGCGCCGCTTCATGTTGAGCAGCTGCAACGAGGATTTGATGACCGCCACGGCGGTCTTGAGTTCGTGGGCGGCGTCGGAGACGAAGACCCGCTGCTGCAGAAAGGACCGCTCCAGTCTTTGCAGCACGTTCTCAATCGCCTGGGTGAGTGGAGCCAGTTCGGGGGTCGAATGGGCGCTGGCGGGGGGCGAAAACTGCCATGAATCCACCGAGACCAGGGCGGCCAGGGCAGCCAGCTGGCGCAGGGGAAGCAGGCCGCGATGGAGCAGCCAGGCGATGAGGGGGCCGGTTACCAGCAGCATGAGCAAGCTGCCCGCCGCATAGAACTCGACTGCGCCGCGAATCGCTCTCCAGACGTGGTTGGTGGGTGCGCCGTAGAGGATGGTGAACTGGCGCAGTTTGCCGCCGCCGGGCTCGGCCACGTCGATGATGCGTGAACCCTGAAAGCGCAGGACGCGATAGGGGCGGCCATTGACGGTCAATTGCATGTACGGACCCTGCGACGGGGCCAGCATGTTGAGCGGGATACCTTGCCAATTGGCCGAGCGGCCCAGCACCCGTCCATTCGAATCGTAGACTTCGTAAATATCGTCGTGGGGCAGATGCAGGTCGGCCTGGACCAGCATCACGTTCTTCTCGGGGTCATCCGCGTCCTGCACCGCGCCCAGGATGGAATCGACATGGCCGTGCAGCAGCACGTCGAAGGAGTGGAAGTGGGTATGCCGTTCATAGCCGAACGACAGACCCACGGCCAGGATTGCCGAGGCCAGTTCCACCGCCATGACAGCGACAATCAGGCGGAAGGCGATCGAGCGAGGCTGGAAGGCTGTGGGCCGTTGCCGGAAGAACGCTCTCATTGGCTCTGCTCCAAGTCCGGCTCCGGTTGCGGCTCGGGTGCCAGCCGGTAGCCGCGGCCGCGCATGGTCTCAATCACCGGGTCCGGCTCGGGCAGGGCTCCGTCCAACTTCTTGCGCAGATTCGAGACGTGGGCCTCAATGACGTTGGAGTGGTGCTCCCAGTTGTAGTCGTAGAGGTGCTCCAGCAACTCGCGCTTGCTGACGATGACCCGGGGACGATGCATGAGGTACTCGAGGATGTGGTATTCGGTGGGCGAAAGATCCACCAGAGAGCCGTCGCGCCGGACGGTCTGCTCCAGGGTGTTGATCTCCAGTCCACCCACGGTGAGTGTGGGGTGGGATGCGCCCTTGCCGCGGCGAATGAGGGCCTTGGCGCGGGCAATCAACTCGCCCAGATCGAAGGGCTTTGCCAGGTAGTCGTCCGCCCCGGCGTTGAGCAGCTGGATGATGGAATCCGCCCCGTCTTTCGCCGTGAGGATGAGCACCGGCGTCGCGTCCTGGCGGCCACGCAAGCGCTTGAGCACGCTGAGGCCGTCGAGCTTGGGTAGCATCAGGTCCAGAATGATCAGGTCGTAACAGCGGTTGCAAGCGCAGTCGTCGCCCATCAAGCCGTCTTCCGCCCAATCCACCGCAAAGCCGGGTCCGTCGCGCAGGGCGGCGGAAAGGTTGTCGGCCAGCCGAACTTCGTCTTCCACAAGCAGCACGCGCATAGGGCAATTATCTCCGCAGCAAGATTAAACCAGCCTGAAGCGGAATGGGCAGTTCCCGGGCCCCATGGATTACCCTCTTACTGCGGGCCCCAAACGGCCCAGGGACATTCACTTGCGCATTGTTCTCTCGAATATCGGCACCTTCGGCGACATCAATCCACTCATCGCCATTGCCTTGGAACTCAAGCGGCGCGGACATGTGCCGGTGATGGCCGTGCCCGCGGTCTTCGAGCCGAAGATTGCGCCGCTGGGACTGGAGTTCCACGCCATCCGGCCGGATATCGACCCCACCGACACGCTCCAGGTGGAGATGATCTACGACGTGAAGAAGGGCACGGAGCGGGGCTTGAGGGAGTTTCTGTTTCCCGTCCTGCGGCAGACCTACGACGATCTGCTGGACGCTGCCACCCAGCCCGAGCGCGCCGATCTGCTGCTCATGGGCGAACTGAATTATGCCGGACCCATCGTGGCCGAGGTGACGGGGATCAAGTGGGCCAGCTACGTGCTCGCGCCGCTGTCGTTCTTCTCGGCCTTCGACCCGCCGGTTTTGCCTATGTATCCGCGCCTGGCCAAGGCAGACAAGAAGGTGCCGGGAATGGGGAGGGCCATCAAGCGGATTGCCCGGTTTGTGAGCCGCAAGTGGCCGCAGCCCATCTACGATCTGCGCGAGGAACTCGGGCTGCCCAAGGGCAGGAATCCGCTGTTCGACGCCAAGCACTCGCCCAACTTGGTGCTGGCGCTGTTTTCGCGGGTGCTGGGCCAGGAGCAGAAGGACTGGCCGAAGCGCACGCTGACTACGGGCTTCTGCTACTACGACTCCGATGCGGGCAACCAGGCGCTGCCGACGCAATTGGAGACGTTTTTGGCTGCGGGCCCGGCGCCGGTGGTGTTTACGCTGGGTTCGGCGGCGGTGCTGGCTGCGGGCAATTTCTACGAGGTTTCGGCGCGGGCGGCCATTCAGATGGGCATTCGCGCAGTGCTGCTGATTGGTTCCGATCCGCGCAACCGGCCGCAACAGGCACTGCCAGATTCAATCTGTGTGGCCGAATATGCGCCCTATTCGGCGTTGTTTTCGCGCGCGTCCATGGTGGTGCACCAGGGCGGCGTGGGCACCACGGCGCAGTGCCTGCGCGCCGCCAAGCCGATGCTCATCATGCCTTACTCCCACGACCAGCCGGACAACGCCCGGCGGATGCGGCGGCTGAAGGTGGCGCGGGTCATCCAGCGTGCCCGCTACACACCGGCGCGGGTGGCAAGTACGCTGCAGGCCATACTGGCCGATCCGGCCTACGATGAGCGGGCCAAGACCGTGGCCGGGCAGTTACGCCAGGAAGACGGCGTGCGCACGGCCTGCGACGCGCTGGAAGCGCTCTACCGGAAAACTCACTCTACGAACAAGTAAGGAGACAACAGTGGCGTATATTCCCAATGAAAAACGGTATGACGAAGCGAAATTCCGGCGGTGCGGACGGTCGGGAATCGTTTTGCCGCCGGTGTCGCTTGGCCTGTGGCAGAACTTTGGCGGCACGGATGTGTTCGAGACCGGCCGGGCGGTGGTGCGGCGGGCCTTTGATCGCGGCGTGACGCATTTCGACCTGGCCAACAACTATGGCCCGCCCTACGGATCGGCGGAAGAAAACTTCGGCGAGATTCTGCGCAAGGATTTCCGTCCCTATCGCAATGAGCTGATCATCTCGTCGAAGGCGGGATGGGACATGTGGCCGGGTCCCTATGGCATCGGCGGCTCGCGCAAGTATCTGCTGGCGTCGCTGGACGAAAGCCTGAAGCGCATGGGCCTGGAGTATGTAGACATCTTCTACTCGCACCGGCCGTCGATGGATGTACCCCTGGAAGAGACGATGGGCGCGCTGGTTCAGGCCGTGCATCAAGGCAAGGCTTTGTATGTGGGCATCTCGTCGTACAGCCCGGAGCGCACGCGCGAAGCCGCGCAGATTCTGAAAAGCGCGGGAGTGTCGCTGCTGATTCATCAGCCGTCCTACTCAATGCTGAACCGCTGGGTAGAAAAGGGCTTGCTCGACACGCTGGCGGAGTTGGGTGTCGGCTGCATTGCCTTCTCTGCGCTGGCCCAGGGCCTGCTGACCAACAAGTACCTGAACGGCGTGCCGCAAAACTCACGCGCCAATGCGGAAGGCTCATTCCTGAAAGAGTTCCTGAGCGAAGAGAACCTGCGCCGTGTGCGAGCGCTGAACGACATTGCGCGCGGGCGCGGGCAGTCGCTGGCGCAGATGGCCATTGCGTGGGTGTTGCGCGACGAGCGGGTAACGACGGCGCTGATTGGAGCGCGCAATGTGGAGCAGCTCGACGACTCGCTCGATGCGGTGAAAAACCTCCACTTCACCGAAGCGGAGCTGGCGGAAATTGACCGCTACGCGCAGGACGGGTCGATCGATCTTTGGAAAGGCGCCCGCGAAGGCACGGCATAGAAAGCGCGTTGAGCCCAGTCGAGAAAGGCGCATGTCAGGCCCGGAGCACCGCTCCGGGCCTGACGTATTTCAGATTGCTTCACCGACCCGAATAGTTCTTGGTCTGCCCGGTACGGGAGTTGGTCACGGAGAAGCTGCCGTTGGCGTAGGCGGCCACCTTGAAGTAAGCTCCGTCGGTGGCTACTCCAGCCGGGTTGGCGATCAGAGAAGCAGGACTGTTGTGCGCGGCGTCGGAGCCCTCGGCGGTGTGTAGCTGCCACAGGTCTTCCATTCCCGGGCTGTCGTGAATGGTCTGCCACGCCTCCGGGCTGCCGGCTTTGTGGGTGCCGTTGTTCATGATGGCCACCCGGGGATGGAGCGCATCCACAATGGCGCGCGCGTTCGACAGATTGAAGCCGTGATGCGTGGCCAGATAGAGGTCCACCGTGCCGATGGGGTTGGCCGGGCACACCAGCGCAATCTCCTTGGCCTTGGTCAGGTCGCCCAAGTCGAGGAAGCGGAACTTGCCGAAGGTAGCCAAAATTCCTACGGACCGTGCGTTCTCCGTGTCGTCCGCTGCCCACTTGGGCTCATCGGCGCAGAGCGGGTTGGGTACGGGCTTGATGCCGGAGACAGCAACAATGTGCTCGCCGTCGGCGGTCAGCACGATGGTTTCCAGCCCGGGAATGTTGATCGTATCTCCGGGATGGACGATGCGCCGCGGCTTGCCCTGGATGGCCGTCAGATAGGCAGCATAGTCGTCGCGGGTAATTTGGGAGTCCTCGCGATTGGGGCCGTGGTCGAGGAATTCGCCCACCGGAACGCGTTTGACCAACTCCGGCACGCCGCCCACATGGTCGTGGTGGAAGTGGGTGACCAACAGGTGGTCGATCTTTGCGATGCCAGCGTCGGCCATGGCGGCTTGAATGCGCTGGGCGTCCCGGGCGTCATCGGTGGGCCAGCCCGTATCGACCAGCAGCGATGCGCCGGATGGGGCTACCAGCAGGGTGGCCTGCCCGCCTTCCACGTCGATGGCGTAGATGAGCAGGGGCTTTCCGCCCTTGGATTGGGCATACCCCTGCGCGGAAAGCAGGAGCAGTCCGCAAACGGCGAGCAGCAGGGCAAGGAAGAGGATGGCCAGAAGCCGGAGGCGAAGAACGAAGGAGCGGGAGTTGGCGGCAATTCGCATTTGCAAGCAAGTTTACCCGGTCCGCCCATGCCGGGGGAACCGGACTGCGGGACGCCGAAGCTGGCAAATCGCTCTACAGGTTGGTTGCTGGTAGAATAAAAGTTGCCGCACTGCGCGGCGATCCTCCCCTTTTAGAGCAATTCAGGGTTCATGTGCCGTAGCGGAGGCCCCTCGGGTGGTTTTTCCTTGAGGAAAAGGCCACTTGAGCTCATCGGCCTCGCATTGAGCGACCCCGAAATTGCTGGAATGATCCCAACCCATGGCCCTTTAGCCAAACCAAAAGAAGGAAAAGCACCCCTGTGACTCAGACGATCCGAAATATCGCCATCATTGCCCATGTGGACCACGGCAAGACAACCCTTGTAGACGCCATGCTGCGCCAGTCGGGAACCTTCCGCGCCAACGAGCAAGTGGCTGAGCGGGTGATGGACTCGAACGAGCTGGAGCGGGAGCGCGGCATCACCATTCTGGCCAAGAACACGGCGATCAACTTCCACGGCGGCAAGATCAACATCGTGGATACCCCGGGCCACGCCGACTTTGGCGGCGAAGTGGAACGCGCGCTGAAGATGGTAGACGGCGTCATGCTGCTGGTGGACGCGGCCGAAGGCCCTCTGCCGCAGACCCGCTATGTGCTGGCCAAGGCGCTGGAAGCAGGGCTCAAGCCCATCGTTGTGATCAACAAGATTGACCGTCCCGATGCCCGCGCGCAGGAAGTTCTGGACGAAATTTACGACCTTTTCATCGACTTGGACGCGGATGAGTCGCAGCTGGACTTTCCGGTGCTCTATGCGGTGGCCAAGGCGGGTACGGCGACTACCGATATGGCTATGCCCGGCACGGACCTGCAGCCGCTGTTTGAGTCCATTGTCTCCACGATTCCTCCCGCCACCGGCGACCCGGACGGCAACCTGCAGATTCTGGTCGCGAATCTGGACTACTCTGAATATTTTGGCCGCATCGCAATCTGCCGCGTCTTCCAGGGCACACTGCATGCTGGCGACGATGTGATGATTTCCAAGCGCGATGGATCGCTGATGAAGACGCGTATCACCAAGCTCTTCACCTTCAATGGCCTCAAGCGGACCGAGACCACCGAGACCACCATGGGCGACATCATCGCCGTGGCCGGCGTTGAGGGCATCACCATCGGTGAGACCATCACCAGCGTAGAGAACCCTTCGCCTCTCCCCTTGATCGTGATCGACGAGCCGACCATCGCCATCCAGTTCAGCGTGAACAACTCGCCGTTCGCCGGGCGCGAGGGCCAGTACGTCACCAGCCGCAACATCCGTGAGCGGTTGGAAAAGGAACTGCTGACCAACGTCAGCATCCGCATGGAAGACACCGGTTCGCCGGACAGCTTCAAGGTGCTCGGCCGCGGCGAACTGCAGTTGGCCATTCTCATCGAGATGATGCGTCGCGAAGGTTTCGAACTGATGGCCGGCCGGCCGATGATCGTCACCAAGGAAGTCGACGGCGTGCGCATGGAGCCGGTGGAGCGGTTGACCATCGACGTGCCCGAGGCGTACACCGGCGTGGTGATTGAGAAGCTGGGACCGCGCAAGGGCGAAATGACCAAGATGCACAACCATGGTTCGGGCCGCGTGCGCATGGAGTTCCGCGTGCCCAGCCGCGGCATCATCGGCCTGCGCAGCGAGATGCTGACCGACACCCGCGGCACCATCGTGATGAACTCGCTGTTCGACGGCTACATGCCCTACCAGGGCGAAATTCCGCAGCGGCCGACCGGAGCGCTCATCTCCGATCGCCAGGGCCTGACCACCACCTATTCGCTGAATGGCCTGCAGGAACGCGGCATCCTCTTTGTGGGTGCGGGCGTTGAAGTCTACGAAGGCATGATTGTCGGCGAGCACTCGCGCGACAACGACCTCGACGTGAACGTGGTGCGCGAGAAGCATATGACCAACATGCGCGCCTCGAGCGCGGATGAGGCCATCCGCCTGGTGCCCTTCAAGGCTCAGAATCTGGAGCAGGCCATCGAGTTCATCGCCGAGGATGAAGTCGTGGAAGTTACGCCCAAGTCGCTTCGGCTGCGCAAGAAAATCCTGCAGCAGAATCGCCGGCCCAAGCGGTGGGAAAAGAACCAGGAGTAGGCCGGGCTTACCATCGACAGCAATTCCTGAACGGCGTCTGGCACACATCCTGTGCCCGGCGCCGTTCGGCGTTGTGCAGACAAACTGTTTTGGATCGCTCGACGGATACGACAAGGAAAAGGCCGGAAGCCGTTCTACAGCCGCCGCTTGGCTTCCAGCACCCGCTCCAGCGCTTCGTCCGCGGTCGCTCCCGTTGCCGACAAATGACCCATCTTCCGTCCCGCGCGCGCAACGAGTTTCTCGTAGAGATGCAGGCGCACTCCGGGCACGGCCAGAGCCGCGGCAAAGTTCGGTTCGCCGTTCGCCCACACCTCGCCCAGCAGGTTCACAATGGCCGCCGGCGTAATCAACGAGGTATCGCCCAAGGGAAGATTGCAGGTGGCGCGGACCGCCTGCTCAAACTGGCTGGTCACGCAACCGCGCTCGCTCTGGTGATAGCTGTTGTGCGGGCGGGGCGCGAGCTCGTTCACCAGCAGTTCACCCTGGCGGGTAACAAAGATCTCTACGCAGAGCAGGCCCTCGATATTGAGTTTGGCAATGATGTCGGCGGCCAGCGCTTCGGCTTTGGCTTCCAGTTCCGCGGAAATGCCGGCCGGTAGCACGCTCCAGGCCAGGATCTGATTTTCATGGTGATTGCGGGCGGCGGGAAAGCTGCGCACCTCGCCGGAGGGATTGCGGGCAGCCATCACGCTGATTTCAAAATCGAGATCGAGCGCCTGCTCGGCCACTGCGGGCCGCGCGCCGATTGCGTTCCACGCTTCCGCAATGGTGTGGACCGTTGCCGGAGCGTCCATGCCGATGCGCGCCTGGCCGCGGCCGTCGTAGCCGCCCCGCCCGATCTTCAAAAAGACGTGTCCGCCCAGCGCCGGAACCGCTTCGTGCAGCTCCGCTTCGTTGCGGATCACGCGAAACGGACCTACGAGGAAGTCGTTTTCGGCGAGCCATGCCTTTTGCAGCGTCTTGTCTTGAATGATGCGGATCGGTTCCACGCCGGGGCGCAGCGGCGCAATCCGGGCCACTTCGGTCAGCGCGTCCACGCCGATCTGCTCAATCTCCAAGGTCACGGCATCCGCGCCCGTGGCCAGCCGTTTGGCTGCATCCACGTCGTCCCAGCGGCCCACGATGGTTTCATCCACCACAAAACTGGCCGGGCACACCGCCTCGGGATCCATCACTCGCACCTTGTAGCCCATGGTGCGCGCGGCCATGGCCGTCATGCGCCCCAACTGCCCGCCGCCCAAGATGGCGATAAGGCCGCCGGGCTTCACGATCGGAGATTGCAAGGATTCGGAAGACTTCACGCGGGCAGCTCCTGGTCCAGCACTTCCTGGGTACGCGCCGCACGCCACGCCGCCAGCCGCTCGTAGAGCGCCGCATCGGTCGTCGCCAGAATCTCAGCCGCAAACAACGCGGCATTAGCCGCGCCCGGCTTGCCAATGGCCAGCGTACCTACGGGAACCCCCTTGGGCATCTGCACAATCGAAAGCAACGAATCCAGGCCGTTCAGTTGCGTGGCTGCCACGGGCACTCCCAGCACGGGGACCAGTGTTTTGGCCGCCAGCATGCCCGGCAGGTGCGCCGCGCCGCCGGCTCCGGCAATGATCGCCCGCAGCCCGCGCGCCCGCGCCGTTGCCGCGTACTCAAACAGCCGGTCCGGGGTGCGATGCGCACTCACAATCCGCGCTTCATAAGGAATCTCCAGCGCGCGCAAAATCTCCACGGCCGCCGAGAGCACTTCATAGTCGCTCTTGCTGCCCATCACCACGCCCACCAACGGCTGTTCGCTCATAGCCTGATTATACGAGGGGGCCAGAGAACTCGGCCAAGCCAAAAGTCCCGGTCCGCCTGGCCCCCGCTCGCCTGCTCAATGCCGGTGCCAGGCCTCGATGGCCACTTCGATCACCGCGAACAGCACGCTGACCGCCGCCAGAAATCCTTTGGTCCGCTGCCAGTTCTGCTCATGGCGCTCCATCCGCCGTTCCAGGTCGGCAATGCGCCCGCCGTTGCCGTCGCCCGTCAGGTTGGTCATCTGCGACTTGAGCACGCACAAATCGCTCAGCACCTGCGCTTCGAATTCATTCATCATCCGCATCCGCCCAACTCCGTTGATCCTTTGCCGAAAACGAGTGATCCGCTCACGATCCCAGCGGCAGGTTGATGAACAGCGCCGTTGAGAACTCCGAGTAGTTCGGCGGCGTCGCGCCGTCGTACATCCGGATATAAAACCGGTCGTTGGCGGATTCGCGGGAAAACGTCATGTTGGGCAAGGTGGCCCGCACCACCAGGTCCGTATCCTCGCCCGGCATGAAGGCAAAGTCCCGCCGCCTGATCTCAAATCCGCCGCCGCTGGGCGGAGTGATACCGGCGCTGATCGCCACCGTGCTTCCATTCAGCGCGGTCACCGTAAGTCCGGTGAGATTGGCCAGAACGGTGGGAGCGACGGCCGCCGGCAACCATGCATCGGCGGGCACCGTGGTGCTGGTCCTGATCGCCAGGTCGTCGGCCCAATCGTTGGCAAAGCCGATTGCATACTCCACCATATCGGGATAACTGGCCCGGTAACTCACCTTGACCGTGCGCACCACCACCTGGGCATTCAAGCTGGCGGAGGGCGCATTCAAAAGCAATGCGTCGCCCGGCCAAACATCCTCGGCAAAGCTTGCCCTGGTCCCTTTGTAAGCGCCGCTCCACAGCGCGCTCACGCTGGCGGCTGCCTGCTCCATGACCAAGGCCGCGTTGCGGCAGTCCGCGGAACTGCGCGCCGCCGGACTGTTTACCGAGCCAATCCAGGCAGCCTCGGTGGGCATGCCGGCCTGGGCCAGCGCCTGCTGGCTCGCGGTGTTTACGGCCCGTCCAACGGACCGGCCCACGGTGCGGTAATTCACCGCAATCTGCTCGCCCGCCAGCGGCGCATATCCGGTATAGAAAATCAGCTTTCCGGTGCGGTCCAAGTGGCACTCGGCCGCCTCGGCCGTCGTGCCCACCCGCCGCGTAAACGCGCTTCCGCCTGAAGGCGTACTCACCACCCAGCCCGACCCCAGGCTGGTCACATGGAGCGCGCGCATGGTCCCAATCAGGTTGATGCTGCTGGCCGCCACCACCATGCATGCCGAGGGCAGGCTCGCAATTGCGCCGTCATAGAGCGTTACCGGCATCCCGGCTACTCCGTTCACAAACTCCTGAATCTCCATCTGCACCTTGGCCGGGCTCAGGTTCGACTGCCCTCCGCAGGTAGTCTCTCCGTTGTCTCCATACGAACGGTAGATGGCGAGTTCACGCTCCTCTTCAGCGCAATGCACGCGGGTCCGAAGCGTGTACTGGTTCGAGGAGTTCACCGCATAGGTCGCTCCCACTACGGTTCCCTGCACGAGGGGCTGCAGGGTGACCGCTCCGGTGCCCTGTTGTGCGGTGACTTTGAAGCCCGTTGTGCAGGCGGCCTGCGTCTCAGGGCCGGCAAAGAAACCTGCCAAGACTCCGGTGCTGCCAGGCGAAAGCGTAACTCCCGTCGCCTCCAGCAATAAAGTTCCGCCCATCTCCACCGGATCGATCCACGTAAGCGCCGTCTGCCCGTCGATTCCATTGCCGCCATTCATCGTCAGGCCGCCCTGGCCCAACGCCAGATAGCCGTAGCCGCCCGGATTGCCCCAGAGGCGCGGGTCGATCTCACTCTCGTTGAAAAGCTCGTGAATGAGGTTCGATTTGGAGGAGGCAGAGAAGTACGGGTCGGCCGCCAGATAGAACTGCGTGGTTGTCCCGTCGCCCAGAAAGTATTCGGTCGCATAGGCAACCGGCTCGTGTTCGCCGCAGACCGTCACATCGTTTGCCAGGGCGCGCTTCACGCTGGCGGTGAATGTCAGGTTTGCCAGCGTCAGGCTGCCGTCGGTCTCGTTGAGCGGATGCACCGTGCTCTGCAGCGAAGACAGCGTCAAGGCGCCATTGACCGCGCGATACGCGGCCCGCGCCTGGCTGGCCACCTCTCCGGCGCTCTTGCTGAACAGCGAGCCCGGCTCGGGGACAAAGTTGCTCACCGGCGTCAGCAGCGTGAGCCCCTGGGTTGATAGCGCCGTCGCACCGCTGTGCGTGACCAGCGCTGTCATCAGCTCTCCGGCGGAATTCCCTGTAGCGCCTGTGCTGCGCGGCATCGCCAGTTGGTCCAGCAGCAACTCGTCGCTCAAGGCTTGAAGGCCAATCCGGTAGCGCGGCCCCTCCATCCCCATTCCGGCGTATTCCTGCAACGGAGTCACCGCGAGATAACCGGTAAAGTAGGTCGTGCCATCGTCGCCGGTCACCGCCAATGGCTGGTTACGGATGGGCATGACCAAACTGCCCGTAGCTGGCAAGCTCAGCCAGAGCTGACAAATGGAAGGTTCGTTCAGCTTGCGCTCGATGGTGAGCGGCCGCACTGCATCGAGCGCGGCCGTGTAGTCCTGCCCCTGAATCGTAATTTTCATCGTGGCTCTCTGACCTGCTGACTCGCTAACTCATGGGTGCCCCACCCTCGCCGCGTTCTTGTCTTTGCGGCTAGTGTCCTGTCTCTGAAGTTAGCAACAAAACAGGGGTTGTCATCCTGAGCGAACGGGACCCAAGCGCTTTTCAGATTGGGGGTGGTGAGTCGAAGGATCTGCGGTTGTTTTCTGAAAGAATATCGGAGACAGGACACTAGGTCTTTGACCGCATGATTTCGCTCTTTGAAGTTTGTGCCTTCCCACCCTTTCGCCAGAAAAAAGGCGAAAGGATGGGGCACGGAACTGGTACAACTTCATGCGGTCAGAGACCTAGGGTTGGATAGCACAGTTCTTCGTTCAGGAGTTGACTTGCTAACTTTCTGACCCGCTCACTTACACCATCGCCCTGGCCGCGGGCAAAAAGCTCCGGTAGCACAGCACCCGTTCCCCATCCAGCGGATCGGTGACCGGAAGCGCCATGAATTGCCCTTTCAGCAGCACCCGTTCCAGTCCGTTCTTCTGTTTGCTGTCCATAGGAACACCCGCTTCTTCCGCGCCGGCCATGGTCTGCAGCCGGGGATAGTGGAAGAAGATCCGTTCCCCCTGGCTTCCCTGCATCACAAACAGTGCCGACCACTCCTGATAGAAGCTTCCCCCTTCGCGATCCACAAAACCGGTCACCACCTGCAGCTTTGCACCCGTTGCCGGAGCGCCGCCCGGCAGCGCTTCGGCCAGCGTGAGGCCGGCGGAGCTTACCTGCGAAACCAGGCCGACGTTGAACGTCACGCGCCGGATATAGTCCACGTCCGAAAGAGCCTGTCGCACATAAGCGCCTGCAATCGGCGCGCCTACATACCCCGTCTGTCCGGTGTAATCCGTGTCCAGCGCAATCAGCGAGCCTGCCTTGAACTTCGCCGCGTCCGCCGAAGCCAATATGATCGACGCAGCGGACGATCCGCTTTGCAGTGCGATGGCCGCGGTTGCCTGGGCGCCATTCGCAGCCGCCGTGGCCCCGCTTGCCGTAGCCAGCAGGTTCATGTGTTGCGAGCCGGTTGCCAGCGCCATGGTCAGCTTCGTCCAGCTCAGAAACTGAAAGCTCACCTGCGCCTCCAGCGTCTCCCTGACCTGCCCCAGCGTTCCCGCCGGAATGCCGGTCATCACCGGCGTCGTCTTGCTGCTCGCCTTGCGGCTGAACTCCTGAATCCATCCCAGGCTGATCCACGGCGACGGAGGAGAGTCCAGGCTGAACCCGCCCTCGAGCGCCGGATCGAAAAGCGCCGGCGTTTGCGATGCCCGGCTGACCGGCGCAAAATACGCCCGCATCCGCCGCACCATCGGCGCCGGAGCTGAAAACCAATTCGCAGCCATTTACTCCCCCTGCTCCTGGTAGCTGTAGACCATCAACTTCACTGACCGGCTCATCCTGTCCCGCTGCGCCGCCACCGGCCCAAAACTGGGCTCGTCCCAGAACACATGCGTCAGCATCGCGGCTGGCGGCGTGGCCGTGTAACAGAGCTTGGGCGTGGAAAAAGGTTGCAGCATCGCCACCAGTTCCACATCCATCGCGCTCATCGAACGGCCCCGGTCCAGCCCGCCGAAACTCTGTGTGCCCGCGGTCTGATAAACGATCTCGCACTCCGCGGCCGCCATGGTGGAATCCAGATCCAGATCCACACCCAGCCCCAGCCATCGCAAAACAAACACGTCGCTCGGCAGTTGGCTGAAGGGAGCTTCCGCCTCCTCCACCAGGATCCCTGGCCGCACCGCCCCGCGCAGCAGAATCGTCCGTTCCGGATTGATTGCGATCAGCCGCGCACGCAGCGCCATATAAAACGAATCTTTCGCATTTTGCATGGAGCAAAACTCCTGATGAACGGTCCAATCCAGCCTTTGTGGTTACTTCGCCGTCAACTGACAACTGACCACTTCTTCTCACACCGCCAGTTGTGACGCCTCCCGCAGCAGCAGCCGGTAGAGATACACCTGGCCGAATGCCTCGTTGGATGCGACCGATTCAATCAGGTAATCCTGCCCCGCCACCGTCACCGCCAGCGTCATGGCGAAAAGAGATTGAGCTGAAGACAGGTCCAGTGCGCTCACCTGCTGTGCCACGCTGGTTGCCGACATCAGCAACTCCCACTTGCACTCTCCGCCCTCTGTCCAGCTTGGCCGCAGTTTGCGCATGGCCGCCGGACTCACCACCACCTCGGCAAAGGTTGTTGTCACCAGCCCCAATTCGGACATGTTGGTGTCCGCGTTTGTGCCTGTCACACGCAGAAGGGCCGTAGTCCCTGCCAAACTTCGCAGCAGGGCGTCGGCCAGCATCTGCGGCGCTCCCACCGGGTTGCGTGCCGCCGTATCGCTCATCGCTCACCCCAGCCTGTTGGCTACGTAAGGGCGCAGCCAGGCCCGCACCGTATCGTCCACCAGCGAGCTTGAGAAATACTGCATCTGCATCGTGTCGATCTTGGTCTTGCTGGCGTTCAAGGCGGGCGTGGACTGCGCATTGCGCACAATCTGCGCACACGCCGTCTTCACGTCGTCGCCGATCATCGCCAGGCCCGCCGTATAGGTCGCCGCGACTTCGTTGTACGGAAGCCCCAGAACATTCCACGGCAGCGTCAGCTCCCCGGTGTTGACATCAAAGTCCACGGAGTTCGGATCGATGGCCGTCCACTGCCCGGGCAGTGAAAACGCCCACGCAATCTCGCACAGCGGCTCGCTCGGCATTGCTCCGCGCCGGGGCCGTGCGTACCGTCCCTCAATGCTCACGATGGGCGTCGCGGCCGTTCCCAGCATCGCCAGCGGCAGATAGCTCAGCCGCGCCGTTTGCGTGCCGCCGATCAGCCGCAAACGCTCCGTATACTGGATCACGTTCAGGTCCGGCCGCCTGCAGTAACTGTTGATCAGAGCCGTGGCGGCCGTAATCCAATCCGCCGTCGTACCCGTCGGTAATCCATAGTTCGGGTAATCCGCTGGCTGCAGATATGCCATACCTCACCCTTCCCTTGTCCCGTTTCCGTCAAGTGGGCCGGAGCAACCTCTTCTTCGCTCCGGCCCACTTTGCTTTGCACCTGGTATTGATCCGACATGAAACCACAATTCATGCCAAGCCAATAAGCCCTCCGGTCAGCAACAAGGCCGCTGACTTGCTAACTCGCTGACCTGCTGACTCGCTAACTACCGGTCCACCAGCACCTGGTAGTGCGCGTAGTTGGCGCCCTTCACCACCACGGCGCCGAACTTCACGGCGACGTACTGGTAAGCTAGCGAACCCGGCATCCCCAGCTGGAAGATGCGCGGCGTCGGATCGCCGAGCCAGTGGTACTCGATCAGGTCCTCGGTCACGATGTAGGCCGGCAGCACCGCCGAACCCGATCCGGGAGTCCCCGTGTAGCTCAGGCTCCAGTCCGGAATCAGGGGCAAATCGCCTGCCTGTGTCGACAGCATCTTCACCCGGAAGCCGCCCGTGATCTGGTCGGAGTTCAGCACCACGTTGAACTCGGTCTTCATCTCCCGGTCGATCAGGTCCAGCAGCACCGGGTTGGCATAGATGGCCGTGGGCCGCACATGGAAGCCGTTGTTGGCCACCATCTGCGCCACCGCCGACTTCAGTCCGTCCACAATCGAGGCCGTCGTGCCGATGCTCACCGTGTTGCCGGCGGCCGCTATCTGCGCGCTGGCGCCGTAGTACTGGGTGGTCGTCGGCGAGCTCAGGCTGGTGTCGTTGCCGTTCCACAAGGCCACGTCGTGCGCCACCATCACGCCGCTCACCGTGTCCACCAGATCCTTGGCCTGCAGATAGGCGAACTGCTGCTGCTGGTTGCCCAGCTCAATGTCGAACAGGTTGTAGTTGATCTGCGAAACGATCGCCTTCAGCGGAACGCTCCGCTCCACCCGCGTCGGGCTCACCACCGTGGGCACGATGCTGCGCGGGTTCACAAAGCCGGCCGTACCCGGATTGGGGAGCGACGTCTCTTCGAAGAAGCGCGACGGATGACCGGTCGCCGGAACCTGCTTGATGCGCTGCCCGAAGGGGCTTGAACGCCGGCAAATGTCGAAGATCTCGGTCTGATACAACGGAACTTCCACTGCGCCCGGTCCGATAAAATCCGCTGCCGCGTGAATGTCTGCAAAGGTTGCGTTCATAGGCTCTTTCCGCCCCCTCCAGGAGGCCTGTCGTGGTTGAATCAGGAATCAGTTGTCAGTTGTCAGTTGTTCGTGATTACGCTGCACCCCGGTGCCTCATTACTGACAACTGACAACTGACAACTTCTGTTAAGCAATCGCGCCTGCCCGCAGCAACTGGCTCTTCACCGCGATGCGCTGCTCCAGGCTCAGTCCGGCCAGTGCCGCATCCAGGGTCCGCACGTCCACCGGACCCTCGCCGATGCCATGCTTGGCCAGCATCTCCGAGGTGGCTGCGGGCACCGTCCTGCGCAGCGGATTCAGCACCGTTGTCGCCGCCGCCGCTTTCAGCTCACCCAGTTCCTGTTCGGCCAGGATCAGCTTCTCCGCCAGTTCCGCTTCCCGCCGGCTCTGCTCCACGGTGGCTGAAATCTTCTCCACCTCGCCCGCTCCCTGCCGCTCCTCCAGCCAACTCAGAGTCTTCTCCAGCAGGGTCGTTGCAGCCTCCAGCCGCTCCGCAATCGCAGTCTCCATCTCTTCCATGTCCGTCCTTTCCAATGAATCGTCCGCCAACCGCGCTGACTCGCTAACTTGCTAGCTCCGCAAACCGCGCGAACTCCGCTGCTCCCCTAACTCGCCATCCGGAAGCTCGTCGCCCGGTAAGCCGCCTTCTCCCGCAGCAGGATCGCCGCCCCGGTAAACGTCACGCGGGTCAGCTTCCACACCTCGGCCCGCATGTCTTCCACCCGCGCGTCGGCCAGTTCGTAACTCATCCCCATAGCCTCTGGAGCCTGCGCCCCAATGGCCTGCGCCACTTCGGGAAAGTCCCGAGCGTAAAGGTAACCCTTCACCACCAGCCGCTGCCCCACCAAGTTCGCCTCGGTCAGCAGGCCGATCTTGCGCCGCGCGTCGTGTCCGTCCCATCCCGGCCGGTAGTCCACCGCCATGCCCAGCAGCGAAGGCAGCGCCTTCTCCGCCGCCTCGCGCGTCAGCATCACCCGGTGCCCGCGCGCCCCGGCCGGCGCCTTGTCGCTGGCCTCGTTCACCAGCGTCAACACACCCTCGAACGGCACCTTGTTGGGGTGCCCTTCCACGTGAGGAATCTTTACCGCCATCGCTTCCAATCGCATGCGCTCTCCGCCCATTCGCTCTAGTCCGCCTGCTCCTCTGTCGCCTCGCCCGCCAGTTGCGCCGCACCATCCTGCCCCAGCGGACCCAGTCCCCGCATGGCCCGCACTTCGTTCACCGTCAGCACGCCCGCCTTCAACAACTGCACCTGCACCGCCAGTTCCGTCTCTTTGTCCCGCGCGTTCAGGTCGTTGAAGACAAACTCGAACTCTCGCCAGCCGATGCACTTGCCGAACAGGTCCCGTGTCAGATGTCCGGCCAGCAGCTGCGCCAGCGGCAGAATTGCCCCGCGGAAGGCCTCGTCGGCCAGCTCCGATGCGGTCGAGCGGTTTACATCTCCCTCCAGCCCCAGCAGCAGCGGAGGCAGTCCAAACGCATTGGCCACCATGCGAATCAGAAATTCCTGCCAGGCCAGCCGCAGGTCCGCATCCGTCCCCTGGGCAAAGCGCAGCACCTCGGGCTTCTGCTCGGTCGACAGCAGCGGCACCCGCCCCGTCCCCTCAATCTCGTCCTGCCACCAGCGGATCAGCCGGTCGTGCTGCGCCGGCGAGGACTCGTTCAGCCACAGGGCGTATTGTGCCACCGCGTTGGCTGCCAGCTTGCCCGCAAACCGGTGTGCGCACAGGAACTGGTTCACCGTCTCGAATGCCACCTCCAGCGGTCCCAGGCCAAACGGCGTAAAGCTGCGCGGATTCATGCGGACATAGATCAGTTGGTCGTCGCGCAAGTCCACGGCGCTCGATTCCAGTTGCCCGGGCAGCGCCTGCGCATAGCGCGGCGTTTCGACCTGTCCGTCCCACCTTGCATTGATGCGAATGGAGGCCCCGTCCACGGCCCACATCATCGCCGGCCGTTCCTCGTCGCCGGTCGGCTCCATCTCGATGGCCCCGTAGCCGCCCGTCAGCGCGTCCTCGATCACCTGCTCGATCAGGGTGCGAAAGCTGTCCACTGCGTTCGGCTCTTCCAGCGTCCGCCGCAAGGCTGTGAGCCTTTTTGTGACTTCAACCTCATCGGCCGGCGTAGCCCCGCGCCGCACCCGCACCTGCCAGTCCATCGAGGCAATGCGGTCCTTGATCACGTTGATGGCCCGCCGCACCACCGGCGTCTCCGCAAACCGGCGCAGGTTCATCGGCGTCGGCTTGGGCATCAGGCGCCCCGGAAACTGGACCGGGCTCAGCACGGCCGGCAGCGCCAGCGTCTTGCGTTCCGCCTCTGCCTCCGCCGCACCGGCCGCGACATTCGCCTTCCGCCCGTCTCCGGTTGCCTGCCGCCAGATCTCCCGCAACTGTTCTCCTACCTTCACGTGGCACCTTCCTCTTTTCGCAGCCTCAAAACAAAAAGGCACAGCCCCGTAAGGGCCATGCCTTCAAATACAGTGCTCAGTTGTCAGTGGTCAGCAGTCAGTGACCATAGAACAAATTCCAAGGAACAACTGCTAACTCCCCACTAACTCTCAACAAAATCGATCCTACCGCAAAGCTGAGTAATTATCTGCAAGCCGCCGTAAGTAACTCACATCCATGTTGAAACTGACAACTGATCACTGACGACTGACAACTATCTCTTCACACCCGCAGCTCCCGCCGCGCCGTCTCCGCCACCCGCCCCAGGTCCGAGGTGGTCAGCACCCGGATCTGGTGCTCTTCCATCGTGTCCACGCCAAAGCGGTACATCTGCAGTCTCTCCGGCTCGTCGTCGGTCGCTCCCAGCCGGGCCGCCGGGTCAATCACCGCGGTCAGCTCCAGTTGCGCCTTCTCCACCCGCTCCACGCCGGCCCGCAATCCGGCCGCGGAAAACGCCAGCACCTTGGCCATCTCCACGCCCGGCTCCAGGCTCACCGCATGGAACATGCGGATGACGCCGTTGGGCCGGTAGCCCACGTCGATCCGCAGCGGGTCCCCCGGCCGCGTGTACTCCGCGGCCGCGATTTTTTTCCTCATCAGATCCCACACCCTGGCCCGCTCAAACTCCGTCCGCATCTTCGCCTGGATGGCCGCCCGTCCGCTCAGCCGCGGCATGTGCTGCCGGGGCGGCGGGTCAACGTAAAGGCGCATCAGTTCCTCAACTCCCGCCGGAATGCTCTCCGCGAGGTAGGCCTTGGGTTCGGTCATCTGCAGGTTCAGCGAGAGCGCCTCCCGGAGCAGCCGCATCAGGCTGCCGTCGGGCTCTTCCTGGAAGCGCCGCCGCAATTCGCTTTCCATGCCCTCCAGCAGCGCGGTATCCGCATCCGGGTCCAGGCAGCGCACCCGGCGCCAGTCGCGGGTAAACCGCACCTGCGCCGCTTCCCGGCTGCCCTGCTCGCGCAGGATTACCCCGATATGCACATACTCGTTCCGCACCGCATCCGGCACATACCGGAGCAGGTGAAACTCGCATGCCCGCCGCTCGTGTCCGTCGCCCATCATCTGTCTTGCGCCATCCAACCTTCCGCGTCTTTTAATTCACTCTGCCCACGATAGTCCCCCACCGGGCATCCTTCCAATCCCCTTCTTCCGTTTTCCCCTCCGCTCCTCCCCATTTAGGAAATGGTTTCCTATCCGATTTCCCGAAAGCCTCAATCAGCTCCCGGATTTGACCTCGCCGCGCCAGCAGTTTTTCTACCAGCGCTTCCATGTCGCTCAAATCGCCGCCGTACCATTCCGGAGGAATCTCGTTGGCCGCCGCCCACACCGTCTCTTCAGGCAGGTTCTCCAGCCGTGTCAGCCAGGGTTCGAACGACTCCCACCCGGTGATCTCCCGGTAGACGTCGTTGCAATAGTAGACCCCGCGCAGTGGCAGGTTCTCGAACTTCCAATCCCCGGCGTGAAAGCAATAGCCGAAATCGATGAAGACCGCCCGGTAGCGCCGCTCCCGCTGCTTGCGGGTAAACACCGCCTGCCGTCCGTTGGCGTTTCCGGTCCACTTGTCCAGGGCCAGGATCCCGGCAAACTCCTCCCGGTTCTTCACCTCGGCCATCTGTTCCTCGGGCAGAAAATCCACCACCTGTCCCGGCATCAGTCCGCCCACAAAGCGCGATCCGAACTGCAGCCCGGGCTTGCACCGCTCCTTGGTCCGGCCCAGGTCGATCTCCAGCTCCGGCGTGTTCTCCACCAGCCAGCTTGAAACCTCGATCAGGTCGATTGCGGGCGTTGTCAGCCCCGCCGCCGCCGCCAGCCGCGAGGCCAGAAACTCGTTGGCCAGCACTCGCAGATGCTGCGGGTTGTTCTGGAATTTCACGACGTAGACATTGCCGTCCGCGCCCAGCATCAGCTGGCCCTGCGCACCGCCCCGCATGCTCCGGATATGCTGCACCGCCAGAACCGCCAAGCTCGCTCCCAACCTTCCCGGAATTCTGCAAAGAATTCTAAGCTCTTTGCCCGGAATGCTGCGCAAAAACAGGGATCATCCGTCAGTGAACAGTTGTCGGTGATCAGTCATCGCTTGTCCAAAGTGCAGGGAGTCCCATCTACCCCGCGTATCTCGCCGGCCAGGCCAACGTCAATCTTGAACCGTTACTGACCACTGATCACTGACCACTCGCTTTTCCCTTTCCCGCCAGTTCCGCCCGCGCCGCCAATCCGATCGCCATGGCCATCACCCGGTCGTCGTGCGTCCCTGCCCGGGCTCCCGTCTTTCCGTCCGGCAGTCGCACAAAGCTCCTGCATTCGCCCAACAGCTTCTGGCTTTGAAACCGTTCCGGCTGTTCCACCAGTCCCGCATCCAACTGTCCCAGAACCGCCGGCCTGCTCAACGAAGTCGTCAGCCACCCCGCCTGCCCGCCCTGCCGGTAGATGCGCCGGTAGCCGCACACCGTCTCCGCCAGCGCCAGCACCCCGTTGCCCTGGTTGTTCCGCTCCACCACCAGCCACGCATCGCTGTACTCGGCCGCCAGTTCCGTGATCAGCCTCGCCAGTTCCAGGCCCCCCACGTGCCCGGCAAACTCCGCGCACTGCAGCCCCGTCTCCATCTCCAGCACCTGGGCCGCCGAATAGTCTCCCTGGCTGCCGCCTCCGGCCGGGTCCACCGCCACCAGGTATTCCCTGCCCTTCAGCGGAGGCAGCCAGACTTCCAGCTCCCCGTTCCTCCGCCGTTCCACCGGTTCCGGCGCTGTCTTGAGCCGCGCCTCGACAGCCGCCAGTTCGAACACCGAGTCCCCGCTGGCCAGGAAGCAGCTCTCTTCATCCTCGGCGTACTCCTGCCGCGCCAGGCCGCGAAAGTTCGCCCGAATCTGCCGCCGGAATCCAATCTGCTCCAGGTCCAGCCGCTTCCGCTTCATCAACTCGCGCTCTTCTTCGGTCAGTGTGGCTTCGTCCACCGCTGCCGTCCGGTAGCGTTGCTCCATCCACCAGGGAAAGAAGTGCCGCACCATCCCCGTCTCAGCCGCCTTCTGCCACTCCTCGTGGAAGCATCCGCCTACCCCGTCCGGCGTCGACTCCAGAATCAACTCCGCCCCCGGTGCCATTGCCGCCCGCAATCCCGCCAGTGTCTCCGCCGGATCGCCCGGCCAGCGCGCCAGCTCCGAGCAGTGCAGGTTCTGCACCGTCAGTCCCCGTCCCGCGTTCCGGTCTCCCGCTGAGACCACCCGGTACTGCGCGTCCATCTCCGGGAACACAATCTGCCGCACATTGACCCGCGAGGTCTTCAGCGGTCCTTCGCGCAACTCCTCCGGCAGCCAGTCCAGGAAGCGGTGCACAATTTGGAATATCTCCTCGGCTGCTTCCTGGGTGTGCGCCACCTCCAGGGTTAGCGTTCCCGGGTGCGTGATCGTCTTCAAAAAGAACCGCGCCGCGGCCCAGGTCGTCAGTCCCATCTGCCGCGCCTTCAGCACAATGTTCCGCTCGCCCCGTCGCCGCTCAAAAGCGCGCTGCGCCGCATTGGCCTTCAGCGGCTCAGTCCATCCCTCACGCGTTCTCACCAGCAGCAGCTTCCCGGTGAGCGCCATCCCCACCGTCCGGCCATGCAGGCTCGCCGGGCGCTGGTCGAGCATCCGCCCAAATCGCCTCAGTTCCTCCCTGTCCAAATCTTCCAGACATAGAAACTCCTCTGGTATCCCGGCCGCATGCCCTGCTGCTGTTTCCGGCACAGATCCTCCCCCTCGCAGCGACCTGAAAAGTGCGGTTTCGCACGGCTGAAGATTCACTCAAGCTGCAATGCAGTCTTCTGTGGACTGCGCCTTCCCGCCGGCCCTGCGCCGCCGCTGGCGTACGCGGCAGGCGCAGCCGTCCTCGCCTACTTCATCCGCTCAATCACAATGAACCGATTCCATGCTCCCCCTGCGGTGCCGGAGACCGTGTGGCTCTCGGCGACGATGTTCACCCCCGAAGCCATATTGCGCATCCAGCACGGAAACAGAAGGCCTGAGTTAGCCCCCGTCGTAATATTGCTTTCGGCAATTGGAAAGGCGTCCAAGCTGTTTGGATTTCCCAAAGCTGGAGCAATGATGTACTCGCCCACCACATAGGACGTTCCGCCCAGTGTCGTGGGGTTCATTCCGCCGCAGATGCGGTATTGGCCTGCCGCGGTGGTTGTATAGAAGGCGGCGTAGCTCTCGGTCGGCGCAGTCTCGCTGATGGTCCCGCTATCGTAGACAACGCACGGACGATGATCGTACCCGTCCAGGCATCCCAGCGTGTTCGAGAGAGAACCTCCCATCGTCTGCCACACCGGAGCAGCGCTGTTCGTGCCGTCCCCCGTTTGAGTCAGTACCTTGGTTATCGTCGTCGTATTGCCCGGAAGTCTCTGCGCCCCGGTTGATCCACGGTAGAGGGTGTCTCCCAGCGTTGTCAGGGACAACGCGGCAGGGCGCGCCGCAGCCGCATAAATACCGTCCTGCTCAATCCAGGATTTGGCCTCTTCGATCGTCAATGCCCGCTGCCAGATCGCCACCGAACCAAACAGAAACGTATCCACCGTGCTCCCCCCCCGCGTTCTCGATCCAGATCGAGGTGGGCGTACCTGTCAGCGGCCACGCGTTGAGGTTCGGCACAGGCGCAAGATCCGGATTCGACGGGTCAATCGACTGTGTGGTGTTGGCGACGGGATCGAATACGACAAAGGTCCAACGCCACTTTCCCGTCCCCATCAATTCGGCATTATTGATATTCCGCTGCCAGCCGCTGCTGAAGTTCAACCTCGCAGCGGTGCCGGTCACGGTCGAAGTGAAATATGCATTATGTCCAGAGTTATCGGCCATCCACAGCGTAATAGGCTGCGCGCTGTCGTACGTGGTTCCGGCCCGATCGAGAATCGCCACGGTGAAAGGCGAAGTGTAACTGATGGCCGATGCCGGAATGCTGATCTTATTGGCTCCGCTGGTCGAGTTCGGCAGCGTGATCGAACTGCCGTACGGACCTGCGCTCCACGAGTACGATCCGCTTAGAGTCGCATCGCGTCCGTTTCCGCTCCAGTCGTAGAGCGCTCTTCCAGCTCCCTCGTTCATCGGATAATAGGCGGCCAGGTTGAGCGCGCTGACCCGGTGATTCGGCTGATTCGGAGACAGGCAACCATAGCCTCCGTTCACGATCGCACCATCGGCAATGGTCATCGCCCCCCCGTTCCCGCCGCAGAGGGACATGCTTCCGGCCAGGGCCTGAACGCCGATCGTGTTGTACTCCAGCCACTCGCCATTGATGGTATTGGCCCGTCCCGAGTTGCTGATGCCCACGCCCCACTGAGTAATCTCCGTGGCAGAAAAGAGATTTGCCGAGGAGTTGGCATCGAACGATAGGCCAATGCTTCCGGGCACACCGGTTCCCACGAGGTTGGTGGAACTCACAATGTTGCTGTTTGAGGCGTTGGAAAACTGAATCCCTGCGGTCGATGCCTTGAACACCATGAAGTCGAAAATGTTCTCTTCCGCAAAATTCAGAGCCATGCCGACATTGGGATAGTAAGTCTTGATCTGGATGTGCGAGTTGATACAGCTGCCGGACAGCGCCGTGTAAGTGTTCTGATTGGCCCCGGAAGCGTTTATGGTTGCGTTCTGAATATTGATGCTGGAGTGCCCAGACCCCGCCGCTCCGCAATTGAAGACGGTGAGCCCAGAAGCAGACCCAACCAACAAGGTGGCCCCTCCGTCGAAGTTCCAGTTTTCCCCACTGGCAAGCGTAAAGCCGCTCGTGATGAGATAGGTTCCACCCGGCAGATAGAGGGGAACTCCCAGCGCGATTGCCTTTGTCTCTGCCGCAAGCAATGCCGACGTGTCGTCCGTCGTGCCATTGCCCTTGGCGCCCATCGCTTTCACATTGACTGGACCCGCCCCATCTCCAAAAAGCATCGTGGTGCCTGCCGCGACGGCGCCTGCCACTTGGAGGCCAGGAGTAGCCTTTCCGTCTCCTGCAAGACCAGGCACGGCAGCTTGTGCTCCCATCGCTGCCAATGCCCCCGCTGCCGTCGTTGCGCCCGTTCCTTCAGCCACAACTGGAACCGCGCTCGTACCGCTGATGGCCGTACCATTGGCCGCGTAATACGCGATCTGACCGGCGTTTCCTGTACTGACGGTGCCGTTTGCATTTCCTGAATTGGTCACGCAGGCCGAGCCGGTGTTGCTGAGATAGCCGGAGTTATCGATCTGCAGGCAGTTATAGCCGCTGCTCGATTTGAGCCCGGGGAACGCAATCGCCGTCGTTCCCGAAAAGGCCGCAATCAGGCTGCTCGAGCTTCCCCCATAAATGTAGGTTCTCCCGCTGCTGCCCGACTCATAGTTCAGGCGAATCACTCCCGACGAATTCGATGTGTTGATATACGTATCGCCGCTGTTGCCGCTCTGGTAAGCCTTGATGCTGTCCAGCCCGCCGGTCGCCGAATTCAGTGCCCAGTTATTATTGGCGTCCTTCACCATGTACCACTGGCTGCTGCCGGCGTAGTCCTTGTAGGTGTAGGATTCCTTCTGGTTCGCGGTCGCTCCTGCCTGAAGAATCTGGTCGATCTCCGCGTCTGCCTGGTTCTTCACGGTCGTCGTTCCGATGAATGTGGAGGGCCCGCCCACCTGCAGCGTGCCGTTGAACTGCGCATTCCCCGCATTGCTGATCGTCGCAACAGTAGATTCGCTCGCGCCGCCGGATCCGACAATCACACCGCCGGTCCCCGAGTTATTCGATCCATTCAGAACAACCGCGCCCGTCCCCGCCGCATTGATCGCCGTCTGGTTGTTGGTGCTCGATTGCCCGTTGTTATACTGCCCAATCGACAGCCGGTTTACATTGTTAAGTTCATCCATTACCTGGTAGAACTGTTCGCCAGCTGTCGCGTCGCTCAAGCCCGTCGTCCAGCGGTAGCCGTAGTCGGTCTGGTACCGGTCCAGCAGTCCGCGCTCGTTTCCCGCGCCAATTCCTATGCGATAGTGGTTGGTCACCGTCGCATCCTGCTGGCTCCCATACCAATCTCCGTTCATGCCGTTGAAGCTGCGGTGGAAGGTATCCATGAAACTGTTCCGCGTTCCGTTGTCCGTCAACTGCCCGGTGAACATCGTTCCGCCGGTCATCCAGTTGTTATACGAACTGCCCGCCTCCGCCACAACCTGATTGGTCGAGTTCTCGTTCCGCAGCCCGACAATCGTATTGTTCTGCGCGTTCTCTCCCAGGTGCAGAGCCGTCCCGCAGTTCTCCACGTCGCCGCCGGTAAAGGTGTTTCCGTCTCCCTGTTGCAGGTTGATTCCATAGGTTCCGCTGATGGGGCTTCCGCTGCTGGTCGGGCAGTCGATGTGCAGGCGCACAAACGTGCTGGCGTTCACCCAGTCCGTCGTGGCGGTATTCGAGGTCTGGTGCCCGATTGCATTCACCGCCGTTTGGAATCCGTTGAACGCGTCGTCGAAGAAAGTCCCGCCCGTGTAATTCCCGGTCCCATCCAGAGTCATGCCATTCTGGTTCGCGTTACCAAGAAAATACAGGCTCTCCAGGTCCATCTCCTGCGTGCGATAGGCCGCCAGTCCCTGTGCGGTTGCGCTCGAGGCCGCGGTGGTGTTGATCACCGCGTTGTCCATGTGGAAGCCCATCGTATCCGCCGCATACGTGGGGTCTCCCACCTGCACCATGGCGCCCGTCCCGGAGTAGAGAAATGCGGTTCCGCCCTGGCTGCCGCTCGCTGCACTGGCGCCCCGCAAGGAGCAGCCACGCAGAGCAACGTTCCTCGTTCCCGCCGCTACAAGGACTTGGCTGGCGGTCGAAATCGTCGCGCACGGCAGCAGAACTGTCACATTCGCCGTCGATAGGTTCAGGTTCGATCCCATCGACAGGTTCCCCGTAAAATTTCGGGCGTCGCAAGTCCCACCGTAGATGGCGCTCACCGTACTCAGGCACGCCTGTAACTTGGCCCCGAAGTCTGCGCCAGGAAACTGGTCTACCTGATAGGTTCCGCCAAGCTGCGTTGCGGTAATGGTTGGTCCGGTCAGTGCCCCGGTCAGTGTGCCGCCGGCACTGGATAGCCCGCCCAGGTTCGCCAGCCCGCCGGCTGCGGAGGCAGCGCCCGTGCCCCCGTTCCCCAGTTGCACAACTCCGGTTACGCTGGAGGAGGTGCCTGATACATTGCCATTCACGTTGCCGGTCAGAGGTCCAATAAAACCGGAGGAATCAGATAACGCTCCCGTCATGTTTCCGCCCGCCAGCGGAACTGTCAGGCCAAAGCTCGAATCCACATAGTGCTTGTCTGCTGCTTGCAGAGCTTGGGTCGGGTCGCCATTCAGATACAGAGGTCCGCTCAACGATCCGCCCGACGCCGTCAGCAGGCTCTGCGTCAGCTCGGTGATCGATTGGTCCACGTACGCCTTGCTGACCGCCTGCACCGCCTGCGCCGATGGCATCAGTTGCGCCCGCACCTGCCCCACGCTTGCCTGCGCCGATGCCGGCACCACCCAGTACTCGGTGCTCGTCGTGCCGTCGCTCATGTGGTAAACCACCGTGTAGTACAGCCCTGCCGGTGTCGCCCCCAGGTTCGGAGCCAGATTCAAACTCACAAAACCATCCTGCCCGATCGTCACTGTCTCTCGGCCCGCCGTGATTGCCTGGCTGTTTGCCGTGGTAAACGCCGGCCAGCTCACGTCCAGTGTGCCCGCGCCAGCTTGTCCATTGGCCAGATATACCATCCCCTGAACCGTTGTCGTGCTCACCGCCTGCGCATTGGCAGCCCATCCCAGCGCCAGTCCCATCAGGCCCATCACGATCAGCCACAGTCCAATCCATCTGCCGGTGCGCAAACATTCTTTCTTCGTGAGCTTCATCCGTGCCTCATCCTTCTTCCCGGGGAGCGCCTTGAACCTGCCTCTGTCCCTGCTTCGATCCCCGCCAACTCAGAGTCCATTTCGCCGGTGCGAATTCTTCTGCCAAAACAAAAGGGGCAATTCCTTTGCGGAATTGCCCCTTGAGCCTCTTTCTCTCCGCGAACCCGCGGATACGGCCCGAAGAAATCACGAAAACGCCTCAAGCGTTTCCTTCAACGTCCTGTTTTGCCTTGGATGTTCTTAGCTTAACCAAACACCCCGGAATTCCATGCAATAGATGCCACTTCTATATCGCATGTATTATCAATAACTTGTCGACAGGCAATTGCGAATGGCTCTTTGACGCGGAGCAGGGAATCGAAGAATTCTCTCTCCAGCCCACAGCCTTACCCGCGCACGGTGCGGCAACGGTTCCTTGCCAACTGAGCTACCATATCCCGGTGACGATCCCCACCACGCACGTTCCAACTCTTCTCGTTCACGGCGGCGCCTGGGCCATTCCAGCCGACGCCGCAGTCGCCCATGAAGCCGGCGTTCGCAACGCCCTGGAAGCTGGCTACGCTCTTCTTTCACGCGGCGGTTCCGCCGTCGATGCCGTTGAAGCCGCTGTCACCGTCCTTGAAGACGATCCCACCTTCGATGCCGGCCGCGGCAGTTTCCTTACCTCCGATGGCCGCGTCCAGATGGACGCCCTGCTCATGGACGGAGGCCGCATGAAGGCTGGCGGTGTGGCCTGCGTCGAGCATCTCCGCAACCCCATCCAGGCCGCCCGCCTGGTCCTTGAGCAAAGCCCCCACGTCTACTTCGTCGGCGATGGCGCCGAGCAGTTCGCCTGGGCCCACGGCATGCCCCTCATCCAGAACGCCGAACTCGTCCTCGACCGCGAACGCGAGCGCCTCGCCCATGCCCAGGCCCGTCAATCCGCTGGCCTGGCCGACGAAACCTTCTCCGGCCACATCCTCCACGACGACAAAAGCCCTGAGACCGCGTTTCCTTCACAGGATGATTTCTCGCCTGCATCCCCAGCCGATGACCCCACGAAGTGGTCCCACGATACCGTTGGAGCCGTTGCCCTCGATGCCCACGGCAATCTGGCCGCCGCCACCTCCACCGGAGGCACTCTCAACAAGACGCCCGGACGCGTTGGCGACTCTTCCCTCATCGGGTGCGGCTGTTACGCCGACAATCTCTCAGCCGCTGTCTCTCTCACCGGCTGGGGCGAACCCATTATGAAGCTGGTCCTGGGCAAGTGGGCCACCGACCGCGTCGCCGACGGCACCGCCCCCGAACTCGCCGCCCGCGAGGCCATCTCCTATCTGTTCAACCGCCTCGGCGGTCACGGCGGCATCATTCTCCTCGGCCCCGACGGCCGCTTCGGACTGGCCCACAACACCCCCGCCATGGCCTGGGGCCTCGCCACTCCTTCCGGCCTCCACACCGGCCTCACCGCCTGACCAACACGGCTCCAGCCCGCTGCGAGTCGCCTCGCTGGCCTGCCGTTCGCTGACTCGCTCTAGTGTCCTGTCTGAGAAATTCATGGGAAAACTGAGACTGTCATTCTGAGTGAACGGGGCCCCGAACGCTTCCCAGTTCGGGGGTGGTGAGCGAAGAATCTGCTTTTGTTCTTTCGCGCTTTGTACAGAGGACTTTAGAGATAGGACGCTGACCCGCTGACTGGCTAACTTGCTGACTCGCTGTCCTTCGTCCTGCAATAATTCCAATATGCTGGTTCTCGCTTCCGCCTCTCCCCGCCGCCGCGAACTCCTCACCCAGGCGGGGTTCTCCTTTGAGGTCCGTCCCGCCAACATCCCCGAGGACCCGTTCCCCGGCGAAGACCCCATCGCCTACGTCACCCGTCTGGCCCGCGAAAAGGCTCGAGCCGTTTTTGCCCAACTTTCCAAGCCCAGTACACTGGGTGCCCCAGGTCTCGATCCTGAGACCTGGGAAAGCAAGAGCCTCGGCCCTCGCCCGATTTCGGCTCTTGTGGTTATAGGCGCCGACACCACCGTCACCCTCGACGACCACATCCTCGGCAAGCCGGAAGACGCCGCCGATGCCGCCCGTATGTTGCGTCTGCTCTCCGGTCGCACCCATCGCGTCATCACCGGCGTCGCCGTGGTCACCGCAACCTCTACGCAGGTCGCCGCTGAAGTCACCACGGTAACTTTCCTCGCCCTCTCCGACGCGGAGATCGCGGCCTACATCGCCACCGGCGAGCCCATGGACAAGGCCGGAGCCTACGCTATCCAGGGCCTTGCCGCCCGCTGGATTCCCCGCATCGAAGGCTGCTACTTCAACGTCGTCGGATTCCCGATTTCCCTGGTCTCAACCCTCCTCGCATCTTCCCCTGCTGCGACAAACTGCTAACCAAATAGGGAGGTCCCCCGGCTGCTGGAGAGCACCCTGCCGAGGAATAGCCGGTTGCGACTCATCGAGAAGGTGAGCTGGCGGGGGCAATGCCGGTGTTGGCTTTGTCCCCGCTGCGTCTGCGGAGCGCACCGGACGATAGCTCGCCCACGCCTCGGAAAACTCATCTCTCCGGTTGCGATCAGGCTTCCGGCGGTTGATTTTCCGCAAAGCGCTCGCCGATGAGCGGCTTGGCGATGTGATAACTCTGGTCGTGGATGTCGATAGTGCCGTGCGAGTCGATCTTCAGCGTCCAGGCGCCTTCCGGTACGCCGCGGTGGTTGAGCGCCCGCTCCATACGGCCATGGAAGCGCTCCACCTTGCCCTGCATTTGCGGATGCCGGATACCGGAAAAGCACAACCGGATGCCCTGGCGCATCAGCCACAGGCTCAGTTGCGTCGAACCGGCAAACGACTGCCAGTTCCACCAGGGGATGCCGTGGTCCATCAGCATGGCATCGGGCAAGCCGCACTCGATGAAGGCATGCTCCAAGTGGCTGTGCACCAGCGCCCCCTCGGGCCGCGCCGTAGCCTCAAGCGCGATCAAATAGCGGTTGTGATCGTCGATTACCGACAAGGCCGTACACGACTTGGCCAGTTCTTCGGCCCCTTGAAGTCCATCTGCCAAAGCTCGTTCGGCTGTTCGCGCTCGAAACGCCGCACGGCGGGCCGGTGCCGGCCCTGATCGCACACCAGACCGAGGCGCAACACCACGCGATGGATCGTGCTGGGTGGCAGTTGGATATCCTGGCGATCCAGCAGCACAGCCAGTTTGCGCGCGCCCCAGTCCGGATAGACTTCGCGCAGGGCAACAATGCGCGCCTCCAACTCCGGCGCGGTCTGCCTGGCGAGCGGTCCGGTCGACGGCTGCGCTCTTCGATCGCGGCTACGCCGCCCTCGCGATAACGCGTCAGCCACAGATATCCGGTCGGCCGCGAGATGCCAAACTCACGGCATAACTGGCTGAGCGGCTCAGTGCCACGCAAGGCCCGCACTACAAACTCAACACGCTGCTCCCGGACTTCCATCTGCTTCCATGGCATCGCCTTCCCACCTCCGCGCTCGCTCTTGCTCGCGCGGAAGTGTAAAGCATCTCCAGAGACAATGTGTAAAGGATGTCATGGAACTGAACAGCGAGACCTGGAGCACCCATTTTCGTGCTTCATTCTGTTCATTGCGAGGGGCACCCGCCAGATCGCTCGACTGAACGGCGTTCTGAGTACTGATCCAAAGGCATAACTTCAGGATTGCCCGTGATCTGCGTTTGCTGCCTAAATCCAGTGTCGCTCGAACCCCAGCAACTGCTGCCGCAGATGACCTAGGCCGTATCGACATATACACTTTGCAGCCAGGTAGTTGTCTGTTGAAGTATGTGTATGCCGCCTAGTCGCTATGAATTGAGTGAATTGCAATGGGAGAAGATCAAGGATTTTCTTCCCGGGCG